>Ga0210384_10000403_pt1 | contig 66150 bp, 56 predicted proteins | sample IncBWH2MmetaG_FD_160574 | JGI IMG/M metagenome (GOLD analysis project Ga0210384, IMG submission 160574) | Forest soil microbial communities from Barre Woods Harvard Forest LTER site, Petersham, Massachusetts, United States - Inc-BW-H-2-M | ecosystem: Environmental > Terrestrial > Soil >... | reverse complement strand
ATGCGGCACTCGCGGATCTGCCGCATTCTGATCTTCACCTCGGGGCGCAGTGGACCACGCACGAACGCGTGCTGACAAAGCTCGGCAGCGGCGAGATGCAGGTTCTCCATACCGTTACTGCGTTGACGAGCGATAGCGCCACGATCTCCGTCAAAGGTCTTGGAGCGATCACTGGTGCCGAATATGATCTGCCGCACCTGCTGCCTGGTCGCATGTTCATATCCGGCACCGCGGTCTTCGACCGCGCGAGCGGCACGTTCGTGCGCGAAGCGTACTCGCTTCACAACTCGCTGATCAAGCCGGACGGTGACGAGCATATCGGATTCGACGAACACGAGAACGTCGCGGTCACGACGATCGTCGAATCCCCCTAAACGGACCGTCTGAAGGGCAAGAACGCTCACGGGCCGGGGTAGACCGCGCCGATGTTGCGGAGCCAGATCGAGCCCGTGATCTCATCCGCCGCCGGCTGCGCGATGTACATTCGCGTCAACGTCAGCGATGTGCGCGCTTGCTCCGGAAGAGCGACGCGCAGCGATCGCCAACCGAGCCAATCCACGTGGCGCGCAAGCGTGACCGTATCGACGATCCCGCCCGGCTCCACATAAGCGGCGCGAAGCCACTCGCCCTGCCCGTCGCCGTAGACGTCGCACGTGAGCGCAAGCGGTTCGCCGGAGATCGCGATCGAGCCGTCCGCGTACGCCGCGCGAACGCCCGAACCCGAAGCGATACCGTATATGAGCCTCGTCGCGATCGAGCCGTCGGGAGCGGACGAATCCGCGACCGACCCGGTCACGAGCGACGACGACGCAACAAACGACCAGGCTTGCGGCAAATCACCCGCCGGCAAGTCCGGAGCCAACATTGACACGTGATCGCCGACGTCCACATCGCTGTATGCGTGTATCCCGCCGACGGTCGCGCCGACGCGCACAACGCTTGGGCGGGCACCTGCCGTAAGGCGGCCGGCTGGATCGATGTGCGCGTCGCCGGTGACCGTCCACGTGACGGCGCTCGCATCCACTGCCGTCTGTTCGGAGTTCGAATCCATGGCCGACACGGTGAGCTGCACCGTCGAACCGATCGGAATGTCGGGCTCGAATCCGGTGATGTTGACCGCGGCCAGATCTGCGACAACGTCCATACTGAGTTGCCCACTCGCTTGACCGTCGGTCGCCGCAACGGAAACGGCGCCGGTCGCGTTCGCTGTGAGAACGCACGCCGCGTCTACCGTTGCTGCGCCTGCCGGCGATGCAGACACGCCCGCGCATCCATCCGCAACGGCGACCGGCTGCAAGTTTGTGTCGACTGCTCTCACGGTCAGCTGGTCGCGGCTGCCGACCAGCACGGCCGGATCGGCGGCGCTCACCGATAATCGGACCGCCGGGCCTGGTGTCGCTGTGTTGATCACGGCGATTCCATCGGCGATCGATCGCTCGCGACCATCCGATGGCGCGGTCGCCACATGAACGGTGGGGTCGCCGAGCCCACGGACGACCATCTCGCTCGAACCGCCGCTGTCGAAGGCCATCGCATCCGATGCGCCCAGCGTCGCGAACAGCTGACCGAGCATCGCTCGCGTGACGCCGATCGAAAAACCTGGATGCCTTCCGTCGACGACGACGAGCCAGAGCGTTCGTCCATCGGTGGAGACTCCGGCGCCAGTCAATGGATAGCGAACATCAGCTTCTTGCGGCGCCGGTGCGACCGGATCCGCGTACGGCAGGCCGGCCCGCAAGAGCTGCGGTCCGCCGCCGATCGCCATCGCGATGGACGCCGGCGACGGCGTTCCCTCGTAGGTCACGCCGACGGTGTCGCCGACCGTGAAATTCTGCTGCAGGCCGGCCGACTGCACGCCGTGCGCAGCGATGGCGATCTCGCTGGGTCTAAGGGGAGTCAGGTTTGTGAGGTTAGTCGCAATGGAACGCACGGCGTATGCGCCGCTCGCCGTCGGCGTGAGCACCACTTCGGCGGCGCCGTATCCAAGATCCGACCCAAGCTGCGCCGTCAGAAGCGTGAGCGGCGTCGATGCCGACCAGTCGTTGACCGTGTTGATGGTCAACGCCGCGCCGCGGATCGGTTGCACGTGCGCGCTCCATGCCATCGGCCCGATCGCGATCTTCCCGCTCGAGTCGACGGAGAATGTCGCCGCGCCGTCAGGCGCGTGCAGATATTGTCCGCCGACGACGAGTGAATTCAACGGTGCGCCCGATCCATTGATATCGAAATAGTCCGAGTTGATCCCGGCTTCTGCATGAACCGCATCCGCCATCACGGAAAGGCGTGCACCGGGCCCGCCGATTTCGCCGTTCGCGGCGACGGCGCTCAGCGACACGAGCGGATTGGTCAGATCAATGGTGAGGATCGAGATGGAAAGCGGACCCGGCACGGTGACGAGCGACCAGCGATCGTACGTGACTCCCGGTCCGACTATCTCGCTCAACTCGTGCGCGGACGATTCGATTTGCAGTCCAGCCACGGGCGGAAATGCATCCGAAGCCGAGGAGCGCGCGACCGGCGCGCAGCAGACGAGAACGACGCAAGCAAGCGCGCCGCGCGCGCGATTCGTGAACACGCTCGCGCGTTCGCCGCGCAAGTGGAGTTGGCCTCATCGAGGACGCGCGGTGGGCATCCTCAGCGCCGCGATCGCGCTCGCGGTTGCGATTTGGCCGGCGGCCGCGTCGCCTAGCGTGCAAGCGGCGAATACCGTCCGGCTCGCGCTCCATCTCGCACCAAATTCGCACGTGACGGCGGCGCGGACGATCACGCACGTCGTGTCGTACCAGATGAATCACACGCTCATGTCGCTGCTTGGAAGCCGCGCGGCCCCGACAACGCTCGTGGACGATCGCAGTGCCGTCATCGATGTCGGCGCGGACGGCACCCATGTCTCGATCGACGACACAAGCCTTCGTCACTTCGGCGGCTCCTCGCCAAAAGACAAGTCGACGATCACCCGGCACGAGAAGTACGTCGGGGAACTCGCATCTGACGGCGTCCGAACGCCGCCGCAGGCCAGCCTTGCGGACGCCGGTGACGGCGCGCTCGACCAATTTCCGCATGATCCCGTGGCCGTGGGTGCAATATGGACCTTTACGCGCCCCGTGCTGCTCGACCGATCGCTCGCGCAAGCCACCATGACGTATACCGACACGCTCAAATCGTTGGCTCAGCGCGCCGGCCACACGATTGCAACCATATCGGTGACCGGCACGGGCATGGCTCAACCCGCAAGCGATCTGGAAGCCAAAGGTTTCAAGCCGTCGACGTTCACGCTCACGGGAACCGCGGAATTCGACCTCACTACGGGTCTGCCCGGCACGCAGTCGTACACCGGTCACGTCGAGTGGACCGCCCACCCGATGTTCACGCGCATCGGAATCGATTTCGACGACACGTTCACGGCCGCAGCCTGGACCACAGCAGTGGCGCACCCTTGACGACTGCGGTCGCGCCGCAGCCGGATGCCGCGCTGGATATCGTCGTCCGCGATGCGCTGAGGAGCACCGCTCTCGAAACGATCGGGCACGCCGTCGTCATCGATCTGCAGACGATGCGCTGCGGGCGTTACCGCGAGACCGAGAACATCTACCCTGCGAGCGTCATCAAAGTGGCGCTCATGGTGGAAGCGTTCCGGCAGATCGCGGACGGCAGGCTCGGGCGCGACCATAGCGTGACCGTGAGCGCCGCCAATCAGACCACGACCGCCGAAGCTACGCCGCTCAAGCCGGGCTACCGCGCGACGCTGCGCGAGCTGATCGATCTCATGATCACGACCTCCGACAATATCGCAACGAACGAGCTTTACGATCTGCTCGGCCGCGAGACCGTGACGGACGCGATGCGCCACCTTGGACTGCCGACGTTTCTGGCGGGCCGCAAGCTCTCCGGATCCGAGCCGCTTATCGAAGACCCCGGCATGACCGGCAGAAATCGCTTGCCGCCCGATGAGATCGCGCTGTTACTCGCGTTGATCGCGTTGGATCGCGTGCCCTACGCCGCCGAGCAACGCGCCATCCTCGCGCGCTGCGTGCACAGCGAGAAACTCACCGCGGGCTTGCAGAGCGCCGATCTATTCATGCACAAGACCGGCGAAACCGACGAAGTGAGTCATGACGCCGGAATACTCGTCACCCCAGACGGACGGCGCTACGTCGTCGTTCTCTACACAAGTCCACCGCCGCTGCCGGATCGCTCTGACGCGAGCCACTACGACGCGCAGCTCGCCGCGTGGATGCGCCGCATGCGAGAATATCTATGACGCTTGCCATCGATCTCACTGGAACCGTCGCGCTCGTCACCGGCGGATCACGCGGTATCGGCGAATCAATCGTCAGGCATCTGCATGCTGCAGGCGCGACCGTCTTCTTCACGTATCAGTCACGCTCCGATCTCGCCGAGCGTCTCGCCGCGGAACTCGGCGACCGCGCCGTTAGCGCGCGCTGCGACGCGGCGGACTCCGCGAGTTTGCCCGACCTTGTCGACGCCTGCGTGAGCAAGTTCCGCGGGCTGCACGTGCTCGTGAACAATGCCGCGATCTTCGCGACGAACCCATTCGATGGAGGATCGTTCGACGCGTGGCGCGTGGGCTGGCGCCGCACGTTCGACGTCAACGTGTTCGGCGCCGCCGATCTCGCTTGGCTTGCCATCCGCTACATGCGAGCTCATGGCGGCGGGCGCATCATCAACATCGCGTCGCGCGCCGCGCATCGCGGTGAACTCGAACACGCCGACTACGGTGCGAGCAAAGCCGCGATCGTGAATCTGACGAAGTCGATCGCCCGCTCCTGCGCCGCCGACGGCATCCTTTCGTTCGCTGTTGCGCCTGGCTTTATCGAGACCGAGATGGCTGCACACGACTTGGAACTGGACCGCCCGAAAATCGTCGGCGAGATTCCGGTCGGATATGTCGGACGCCCGGACCAAGTCGCGCCGATTGTGGCATTTCTCGCATCGCCGCTCGGATCGTATCTGAACGGCGCGACCATCGACGTCAACGGCGGCTCCTACGTTCGTTGACGCGGTCGCGGCCAAGGGCGCATCACCCGGCGTAGGGAAATCCATGACTAGGCGGTCGGGCAAAGAAATCGCGCCCAGATTCGCATCGCTGTGAACAACAAATAGGGAGTCATCCTTTGCCGGACGCGTTGGTCCAAGTCGTCCTCCCATCCATGGGCGAGTCCGTCACGCAAGGAACGGTCACGGGCATCCGCAAGGCCGTCGGCGACACGATCGCTGCAGGCGAAACCATCATCGATGTCACGACCGACAAAGTCGACGTCGAAATCCCGTCGCCGGAGGCCGGCCGTGTAGCACGCATCGTCGTCAAGGACGGCGATACGGTCGAGGTCGGCGCGCTGCTCGCCGAGATCGAAGTTGCGGGGCCACAAAATTCTGCTAACGCCACATCCGCCTTGGCGGCCGCTTCGACACCGGCCGCCTCGGATTCGCCTGCTGCATCGGGTGCGACGACGACGGTCGAAATGCCGTCGATCGGCGAGGCGCTGAAGCGCGGCGTCGTCAAGAATTGGCAAAAGGCACTCGGTGATGTCGTGGAGCGCGACGACGTCATCGTTGAGGTAGATGCGGACGGCTCGCTCATCGAGATCCCGTCGCCGGTGAGCGGACGATTGACGCGCATCGTCGCAGGGAAAGGCGCGGCCATCGAGATCGGGGCGCCGCTCTGCGAGATCGGGCCGTTGGATGCTGTCGTTTCGCCGGCCGTGCAAGTCGCGACTCCGCCGCCGCGCAATGAACAGGCTCCGAAAGCCGACGGGCGGCCGGCTCCTGCTATACCTCCGAAAACACAGCCTGTCGCGCAGCCATCGCCGCTCGCGCGGCGTGCCGCCGCGCTTGCCGGAGTGGACGTCGCAACGGTTAACGGTTCTGGTCCCGGCGGTGCGGTGCGAAAATCCGACGTCGCGCGCGTCGCTCCCGTCGTAGGGCAAGCATCGCTTGCCCCGCCGGACCATAAAGGTCCGCCCAACATTGCGCCACACATTGAAGGAGCGACGCCGCTCAAAGGCCCGGCGGCGGCGCTCGCTGCTGCGATGGAACAGAGTCTGGGCCTTCCGACGGCGACGAGTTTCCGCACGATCGCGGTCGGGGTGCTCGAATCTAGGCGCGCTGCGCTCAACAACGCCCTGAAGTTGGCCAAACGATCCGAAAAGATATCGTTCACGCACCTCATCGCATTCGCGTTGGCCCGCGCCGCTCGCGAAATGCCCGGCATGACCGCTTCATTCCACCGTTCGGACAAAGGCCCGGAGCGGATCGCCGGCGGAGTCCAACTCGGAATCGCCGTCGACCTCCACCGAAAAGATGGCTCACGGCTCTTGGTCGTCCCCGTTGTCCGCAACGCCGCCGATCTTGACTTTGCCGCATTTCACACCGCCTACGAACAGCTCGTCACCAAAGCGCGCGACGGCAAACTCATGCCCGATGAATTCGCCGGCGCCACGATCACGCTGACGAACCCAGGTGCGATCGGAACCGTCGCCTCCGTGCCGCGGCTCATGACGGGCCAGGGAGCGATCATCGCTGCAGGCGCTATCGGCTACGCGCCCGGACTGCCACAATCATCCGAACAACTCGCTGCTTTGGGCGTCTCCAAGATCATGACGCTGACGAGCACATACGATCATCGCGTGATCCAAGGCGCCGAGTCCGGCGAATTCTTGCGGCGCATCGAACAGCTCTTAACCGGGGCGGACGCCTTCTACGACGGAATCGCGAAGTCGCTGAACGTCGTACTCGCAGAGGAAGCCTCGCCGAAACTCTCTGCAGCCCCAGCCGCAGTCGACCGAACGCAACCGCCGGCTGCAGTGCCAACACCAACCGTCGCGCCGATCGACTCGTCGCCCGACTTGATCGCCGCAGCCGCCGCCGGCATGGCGCTCATCAGCCGCATCCGAACGCACGGACACACCGCTGCTTCACTCGATCCGCTCGAAGGGCCGAAGGACGGCGATCCCGTGCTCGATCCGGCCTCGCTCCAGCTCGACGACGCGCTCGCCGCGCGCGTTCCCGCGAATGTCGTGCGGACGTACGCGCCGGGAAATACGCTCGCCGAAGTGCTGGCAAATCTCCGCTCCATCTACTGCTCGACGATCGCCTATGAAGTGGAGCACATCACAAGTCACGAGCAGCGCTCGTGGCTGCGCAAGCAGATCGAATCCGGGGCGCACGTCAAACCGCTGACGCGCGAACGCAAACTCGAATTGCTCGACCGCCTCACACGCGTGGAAGCCTTCGAGCGCTACCTGCGCAAGGCGTTCCTCGGCCAGAAGACGTTCTCGATCGAAGGCATCGATGCGCTCGTGCCCATGCTCGAAGAACTGCTCCACTCACTCGTCGACGACGGCGTGAATAAACTCGAGATCGGCACGGCGCATCGCGGCCGCCTTTCGCTCATCACGCACGTGGTGGATCGGCCGTACGAAGACGTACTCGTCGAGTTCGAACACGCAGAACTGCGCGGCGGCGAGAGCCAGGGCGACGTGACCGGCGACGTCAAGTACCATCAGGGCGCACAGGGCAAATATTCCACCGCGTCCGGCGCATCGATCGACGTTGTGCTCGTCAACAATCCGAGCCATCTTGAAGCGGTCGACGGCGTGGTCGTCGGCCGGACGCGCGCCGACCAGACCGATCGGCACCCTGCGATCGCCACGATCGACAAGAACAAGGCCGCCGCGCTGCTCATCCACGGCGACGCCGCGTTCACAGGCCAAGGCGTGGTCGCCGAAGTGCTCAATCTACAGGCGCTTCGTGGATACACGGTAGGCGGCACCGTCCACGTCATCGCCAACAATCAGATCGGCTTCACGACAGAGCCATCCGACGAGCGCTCCACGCGCTACGCGAGCGATCTCGCCAAGAGCGTTGACATGCCGATCGTCCACGTGAACGCCGACGACATCGAAGCCTGCATCGGCGCGATCACACTCGCCGAGCAGTATCGCCGTCAGTTCGCGCGCGACGTGATGATCGACCTCATCGGCTACCGCCGCTTTGGCCACAACGAAGCCGACGAACCGGCGTACACGCAACCGCGCATGTACGAGAAGATCGCGAATCACATCACCGTCAGGGAGATATTCGCCAAGCGGCTCTTCGACGAGGGCCTGGTCACCGTCGACGAAGTCAAGAAGCGGTTCGATGCCGCCTATGCGCGCGTGGCCGAAGCCCACGCGAACGTCAAGAAACGCATCAAGGAGAATGGCGCCGCCGAAGCCGCGAAGCGGCCCGTGAACGGGCAAGTCGCGTCAAACCCGGACACGCGCGTGGCGGCGGACGTTCTGCGTTCGCTAAACCGCCAGCTCCAGGTGGTGCCGGATGGATTCACCGTCCATCCGAAACTCGCCAAACAATTGGAGCGCCGCAGCGGGGCGCTCGAGCCCGGCGGCGAGATCGACTGGGCGAACGCGGAGGCGCTTGCGTTCGGTTCGTTGCTCGTCCAAGGCGTGCCCATACGCCTGACGGGCCAAGATACGGAGCGCGGAACCTTCAGCCACCGCCATCTCGTGCTGCACGACGCCAAGACCGACGCCCGTTACGTGCCCATGCAGCACCTCGCCGGCGCGCGCGCTTCCTTCGAAGTCTACAACAGCCCGCTCTCCGAGTACGCGTGCCTCGGCTTCGAATACGGCTACAGCACTGCTGCGCCGGACGCGCTTGTCTTGTGGGAAGCGCAGTTTGGCGATTTTGCCAACGGCGCGCAGATCATCATCGATCAATTCATCTCGGCGGGATTCGCGAAATGGGGTCAGACGTCTCGGCTCACGCTTCTTCTTCCGCACGGTTATGAAGGCGCTGGACCGGAACACTCCAGCGCACGCCTCGAACGCTTTCTACAATTGGCGAGCGACGGCAACATACGCATCGCCAACTGCACGACGCCGGCGCAGTATTTCCATCTCTTGCGCGATCAGGCGCTGTCCTCGAAAGCGCGCCCGCTCGTCGTCATGACACCGAAGAGTCTGCTACGCCTGAAAGTCGCGACGTCTCAGGCGGCTGACCTGAGCGATGGTTCGCTCCAGCCGATCATCGACGATCCGCTCGTCACGAATCGCAAAGGCATCAAGCGTCTTTTACTGTGCAGCGGGAAGATCTACTACGACCTCCTTGCAGGCGTGAAGCGGTTGAGCCCACGCGGCCTCGCGATCGCGCGGGTCGAGATGTTGGAGCCGTTCCCGCTCGATGCCGTGATGGCGCTCGTCAAATCTTATCCCGATCTCGACCGGGTCACGTGGGTCCAAGAAGAGCCGCGCAACATGGGCGCGCGGGCTTTCGTCTCGCGGCGCATCCGCGAAAAACTCGCGCCGCTCGGCATCGCGCTCGACTATGAGGGCAGGCCCGACCGCGCTAGCCCGAGCGAAGGGTATCCCGGAGCGCACGCAGCGGAACAAGAGCGTATCGTCACGGCAGCGCTCGGACCGCGTCGCGCGGGCTCGTCGCCGTCGTGAGCGCACGCGTCGTCGTACTCGGCGGCGGTCCGGCAGGCGACGTCGCGGCTTTGCGCGCCGCACAACTCGGCGCATCCTCGACCTTGATCGAGCGCGCCGAACTTGGCGGCACGTGTCTGAACTGGGGCTGCATCCCCACAAAGGCGCTGCTCGCCAGCGCCGATGTTCTGCGAACCGTCCGTCATGCGGCGGAGTTCGGCGTCACCGTCGGCGAGCCGAAGATCGACTTCGGGCGCATGATGGCGCGAAAAGAAGAGATCGTCCTCAAGATGCGCGGCGGCGTCGAAGCGGCTTGCAAACGCAAGAACGTCGCGGTGATCCGCGGCCAAGGTGTCATCGAAGGCGACGCCGTCGTGGTCGACGCAAAGCGCTACGCGTACGACAGCCTGATCGTGGCCGTCGGCACGGAACCGGTCGGTCTGCCCGGCCTCGACATGAACCATCCTGCGGTGATGACATCCAACGACGTGCTCCGCTTGACTTCGATACCTAAACGCCTCGTTATCATCGGCGGCGGCATCATCGGCTGCGAATTCGCAAGCCTTTTCGCCGCGCTCGGGTCTGATATCACCGTCGTGGAATTGATGCCGCGAATTCTCGCGCCCGTTGACGCAAAGACCACCGCATTCTTCCAGCGCATCGTCGAGAAGGAAGGCGTCAAGTTTCTCACCGGCAGAAAAGTCGCCGGCGTCGACGACTATCGCAAGAACGGTATCACGATCAAGTTGGACGACGGCTCGAAGCTCGACTGCGAAAAGCTGCTCGTCTCGGTCGGCCGCGCTCCGCTGACCAAAGGCATCGGTCTCGAAGCTGCCGGTGTCAAGGTGGAAGCGCGCGGCAATATCGTCGTCGATCAGTTCCTGCAGACGGCCAATCCAAAGATCTATGCGATCGGGGACTGCGTCGGCGGATTGCAACTCGCGCACAAAGGATCGGCTGAAGGGCACCGCGCCGCCGAAAACGCGCTTGGCCACGACCGCATGCCGATGGATTACACCGTCGTGCCGAGCTGCATTTACACGCATCCTGAGATCGCGATGGTCGGTCTCAATGCGGACGCGGCCAAAGAAGCCGGCTATGAGACCGTTGTCGGTCAAGCGCGGTTCGTCGGATCGGCCAAGGCGCTCGCCGAGGGACAACCGGACGGCTTCGCGCAGCTCATCGCCGACAAAGCGACTGGACGCATTTTAGGGGCGACGATCGTGGGCATCCACGCGGTCGAAATGATCCACGAAGTCGGCGTCGCGATGTCTGATGCGTTGACGCTCGCCGAACTCGGCTCGATCATCCACGCCCATCCGACTGTGAGCGAGATGGTCATGGACGCGGCGCAAGCCGGCGTCGGCGTGGCGCCGTACCTATCGTAACCGTGCATCTTGTGATTCCGTGAGCCGCGCGAAGCGGCTTGCAGTGATCGGGCTCGCGGCGATGCCGGCGCTAGCTCTTACGCTCGCTGTTCCCCTCGCGAATCGCATGGAGCCGACGGTCGGCGGTGCGCCGTTTCTGCTGCTCTGGATAGTAGGCTGGGTCGTCGCGACGCCCATCTGCCTGTTTGGGATATCGAAGTTGGAGCGCCGCGCGTGACGAGCGCCGTCATCGCACTCGGACTTGTCGCGATCGTGATCGTCGCGGCGGTCACCCTCGGCGTCGTCGCGGCGCGCGCCAACCTCAACTCGCCCACCGATTTCGTGGTGGGCGGAAGAGCGCTCGGTTCGGTGCTGCTCTGGCTGCTCTTGGCCGGCGAGATCTACACGAGCTTCACGTTTCTCGGCGCCGCCGGATACGCGTATGGCCTGGGCGCGCCCGCCTTTTACATCCTCTGTTACGGTCCGGTCGCGTATATCATCGGGTATTTTCTAACGCCAAAGATCCGCAGCGTCGGCGCTGCGTTCGGCATGATCACGCAGCCCGACATATTCCGGGCGCGTTATGGAAGCTCGGCCCTGGCCGGGCTTGCCGCGCTCGTCGGCTTTTTCTTCCTCATTCCCTACATCACGCTGCAGTTGACCGGGCTACAGCTCTTGCTATCTATCGCGGGTTACGGTCTTGTGGAACCGTATGTCGCGGTCGCGGTCGCGGTTGCGCTTATCACAGGCTTTGTATGGGCGACGGGGTTGCGCGGCACGGCGTGGGCGAGCGTTCTCAAAGACACGCTCGTGCTGGCGGCGGCGATATTCGCAGGGGTCGCGCTGCCACTGCACGCGGCCGGCGGATGGAGCGCCATGCTCCGCGCGGTTTCGGCATCGCATCCGGGCTGGCTGACACTAGCGCCGGGTGCGTCGCCACATGGCGTCGCCTGGTTTGTGACATCGGTGCTCGTCTCCGCCGCGGCTTCTTCATGTGGCCGACTTCAACGGCGGCGATTTTCAGCGCGAAGAGCGGCGATGCGCTGCGGCGCAATGCGATACTGTTGCCCGTGTATAGTCTTCTCGTCGTGTTCGTGCTCTTCGCGGGATTTGCCGCGCTGTTGATCATCCCAGGTCTGAAGGGAACTGCCGGCGACCAAGCGTTCATGCTGTCGATCAGACAGCTATATCCGCCTTGGCTGCTCGGCCTTGTCGCTGCAGCGGGCTGCCTCGCAGCGCTCGTTCCGGTGAGCGCGCAACTCTTGGCCGCAGCGAGCATCTTCGCCAAGAACGTCGCCGGAGACATGTTGAACATCGCGACGGACGATCGCTCGCGGACGCGGCTCACGCGTATCCTAGTCCTCGTCCTCGCGCTCGTGGCGTACGCGCTCTGGTTCGCGCTCAAGGTGTATCTCGTCGACTTACTTTTATACGCATACAACGGTATCGTGCAATTCTTGCCGGGAACGCTGCTGGCTTTTGGGTGGCGACGCACGACCGCGTGGGGCGTCGGCAGCGGCATCGTGACTGGGATCGGGGTGCTCATCGCCGCGAATTGGCTCGGGCCTTTGCTGTACGGCATGAATCCCGGAATCGTCGCTCTTGCCCTGAACTTCGCCGTCACGATCGCGGTCAGCGCTCTCACCGCGCCGCCGCCTGCGGACGTGGTCGAACGATTCGTCGCGGCCAGCAACGATTGATGTAGGGCCGGTTTCTGAAGGGGCCGACACTAGTCGGCCCCGGCTAACAAAACGTGGGCCGACATAAAGTCGGCCCCTTCAGGCTCGCCGACGTAAAATCGGCCCCTTCAAGCTGGCAAGGCCGCGTCCACGCGGCGACGAAGCAGCGGCCCAATCACCGGCCGCGCTTGCAGCCGGTGCGCGAGGAGGGATTCCCGATGCGGCTTAGATTGACAGCGCTCGTCTTCGTGTTTGCGCTCGCGCTTGGCGCATGCTCGTCGTCGCAAAAGACGACCGCCTCGACTGACACGAGCACCGCGCCAGCAGACGCGAGCGCCGCCGGCGGAACGGCGGCGCCGGACACGAGTTCAAGCGGAGGCAGCGCCTCGAACAGCGGCGGCTCCATGACGATCACGACCAAAGAAGGCTCGATGAGCATGGGCACAAACGTCGACGCGTCGAAGATCGGCGTTCCCGTATATCCTGGCGCGACGTCGGCCGGCGGCGGCGGCTGGTCCGTCCGATCGAAGGAAGGCACGGGTCAAGTAGTCTCGCTGACGAGCGACGATTCATTCAGCAAGGTCGAGACATGGTACAAGGCGCAGTTGCCGGCCGGCAGCGAGGTGATGAACGTCACGAGCGGTTCGACCTCATCCGCCGTGTTCCAAGTCGGCAAGTCGACCGACACCGACCAGAAGAGCGTCGAGATCTCAAGCGACGGCAGCAAGACGACGATCGTCTTGAGCCACAAGACAACGAACGGACAGTGAGGCTATTCGTCGCGGCGCTTGCCGCGACGATCGTCATCTCGTGCACGGGCTGCGGTCACGTGGCGCCGGGGAGCAACGGCGCCGCCGATCACGCTCCGCCCGTTGCGAGCACTGAATCGCCGGTTCCCGAGGTTTCAACGCAAGCGACGACATCAACGTCAACGCCGTCCTCGCTGACCCTTTCGGACAAAAGCGGCACGGTCAAGATCGGCGAGGGCGCTGTCGATCCATCGTCCTTGGGCGTGCCGCTCTATCCTGGCGCTGTTCAAGATCCGAGCAGCAGCTCTTCGAGCACCGCGGCGGATGGCTCGACGCAGATCACCGCGCTCTCGACCATCGACACGTATGCGAAAGTAATCGCGTGGTACAAGGCGCATCTGCCGGCCGATGCGCAGGCGTCAAGTCTCAATGTCGGCGACGAGTCGACGTCGTCCTACCAGTGGACGCGCGAAGCCGGCCGCGAGGTTCGCGTCGTGACGATCAGCACCAACTATGGAAAGCCCGTCATCACGATCAGCGTGACGATCGCCACCGCACCGCCTGCTCAATGAGAACCGCCGGCGCTTTAGAGCGCACGCAAGATCACGCATTTCAGATAGGAAGTCTCAGGGGCATCGAGCGAGACGGGGTGATCGGGCGGATGCCCGCGTTCTTCCACGATCTGCATCGAGCGCCCGGCGTCTGCCGCTGCGCTCCAAAGAACGCCGAGAAAATCGCGCGGCGACAGTGGCCGCGAACACGAGCACGAGACCAGGATGCCGCCTGGTTCGAGCATCTTGAGAGCGCGCAAGTTTATCTCTTTGTAGCCGCGCATAGCCGATTCCAGCGTCGCCTTGCCGCGTGCGAACGCTGGCGGATCGAGGATGATCTGTCCGTACGTCTTGCCGGCGTCGCTTGCGTCGCGGAGGTACGTGAAGCAGTTTGCTTCGATCACCTCCGAATCCGGAAAGCCGTTGAGCGACATGTTCTCGCGCGCAAGGCGGCAGGCTTCCGCGGAGATGTCGACAGAAGTGACAGCACGCGCGCCGGCCAGCGCGGCGTGCACGCTGAACCCGCCGCTGTATGCAAAGCAGTTCAAGACGGAGCGATCGCGCGAATACGCTGCAGCCGCGGCTCGATTGAGGCGCTGATCCAAGAACAGCCCGGTCTTCTGGCCTCGTTCGATGTCGACGAGCAGCCGCGCCGCGCCCTCGACGATTTCGATCTTCTCTTTGGGTGGATCACCTAAAAGCACGCCGGTGCGCTGCTGCAGGCCTTCCAGTTCCCGTTCCGGCACGTCGCTGCGTTCGTAGATCCCGTCCGGCACATACGATTCTTTCAGCGCCTCAACGATCGCGTCGCGCACGCATTCGATTCCGAGCGTCGAGATCTGCACGACCAGCCAACGCGCGTAAGCGTCCACGACGAGTCCCGGCAGGCCGTCGCCTTCGGCGTTGACGAGTCGCAATGCGCCGCCCGCCTGCAGCGGACCGCGCCGCGCGATGGCTTCGCTCACCCGTCGCTTCCACCACGCGCCGTCCACCGGCTCGTCTTGCCAGGTCAAGACGCGCAACACGATCTTCGAGCGCCGGTTGCAGTACGCTCGGGCCAGAAACGAGCCGCGATGATCGAGGACGGCCGTGACTTCGCCGTCCTTCACCTCGTGCGGAAGTTCAGCGATCTCTCCCTCAAAAATCCACGGATGGCGGGCGCGCTCAGGCTTGCGCGCTCGAAGACGTGCGGCCGCGATCAACGCGCGGCGAGTGCTTTCACGAACGCGATCTCGCCGTCCACCACGTCGACTTCGATCGTGTCGCCGTCGACAAACTCACCATCGAGCAGCCGCAAAGCGAGCGGATCGATGATCTCCTTCTGCAGCGCGCGCTTGAGCGGCCGCGCACCGTAGATCGGATCGAACCCGTGGTGGGCGAGCAGCGCTTTTGCGCGATCGGTCAGCCGCAGCGTGATGCCCCGCGTCGCAAGGCGGCGCTCCAAACCGCGCACTTGGATCTCCACGATGCGCTTGATGTCGTCGAGCTGAAGATTCTTGAAGATGACGATCTCGTCGATCCGGTTGAGGAACTCCGGACGGAAGTGATCGCGCATGGCCTCCATGACGCGCGTGCGGATCGCTTGGTCGTCGCCCGCGAACTCCGTGATCACAGCCGAACCGATGTTGCTCGTCATGATCAGCACGGTGTTCTTGAAATCGACCGTGCGCCCCTGACCATCCGTGAGCCGTCCGTCGTCGAGGATCTGTAGCATCACGTTGAAGACATCCGGATGCGCCTTTTCGATCTCGTCGAAGAGCACGACGGAATACGGTCTGCGCCGGACGCTCTCTGTCAACTGCCCGCCCTCGTCGTAACCGACGTAGCCGGGCGGCGCGCCGATGAGCCGCGAGACCGTATGCTTTTCCATATACTCGGACATGTCGATGCGGATCATCGCGCGCTCGTCATCGAAGAGAAATTCGGCGAGCGCGCGTGCGAGCTCGGTCTTGCCCACGCCGGTCGGCCCGAGAAAGATGAAGGATCCAAGCGGACGGTTCGGGTCTTGCAGGCCGGCGCGCGCGCGGCGCACCGCTGCCGAGACTGCCGTGACCGCCTCATCTTGCCCGATAACCCGCTCGTGCAGCCGATCTTCCATGTGAAGCAGTTTTTCGATCTCGCCTTCGAGCAGTTTGGAGACGGGGATGCCCGTCCACTTGCCCACGATCTCTGCGATGTCGTGCTCGTCAACTTCTTCTTTGAACATCTTGCCGTCGGTGTGCGCCGAAGCCGCTTCCGCCGTAGCGATCTTCTTGCGAAGTTCGGGGAGAAGGCCGTACTCGATCTCCGATGCCTTGGCGTAGTCCACCGCATCCTTCGCCCGCTGCAGCGCTGCCTTTGCTTCCTCGATCTGCTGCTTGAGCTTGCTGACCTCTCCCAATGCGCCTTTTTCGGCTTCCCAGCGCGCGCGCAACGCATCGCGCCGCTCTTGCAGATCTTTCACTTCATCTTCGAGATGCGTGAGGCGCGTGGTCGATCCCTGATCGGATTCTTTCTTCAGCGCCTCGCGTTCGATCGAAAGCTGCATGAGACGGCGCTCGACTTCGTCGAGTTCCACCGGCATCGAATCCATCTCCATGCGCAGCTTGCTCGCGGACTCGTCCACCAAGTCGATGGCTTTGTCGGGCAAGAAGCGATCGGCGATGTAGCGATGCGAAAGCACAGCTGCTGCGACAAGCGCTGAATCCTTGATCTTGACGCGATGATGGACTTCGTACCGCTCGCGCAGACCGCGCAGAATCGAGATCGTGTCTTCGACCGTGGGTTCGCCCACGAGCACCGGCTGGAAGCGGCGCTCGAGCGCGGCGTCCTTCTCGATGTACTTTCTGTACTCGTCGAGCGTCGTAGCGCCGATCGTGTGCAGTTCTCCGCGCGCGAGCATCGGCTTGAGCATATTCGAAGCATCCATCGAGCCTTCGGCCGCGCCCGCACCGACGACGGTGTGCAACTCGTCGATGAACAAGATCACGTCGCCCTGGCTTTGCGTTATCTCCTTCAGCACCGCCTTGAGGCGGTCTTCGAACTCGCCGCGATACTTCGCGCCGGCGATGAGCGCGCCGAGATCCAAGGCCACGATGCGCCGGTTCTTCAAACTCTCGGGGACGTCGGCTCTGACGATACGATGGGCGAGGCCTTCCACGATCGCCGTCTTGCCGACGCCCGGCTCCCCGATCAAGACCGGATTATTCTTCGTGCGGCGCGACAGCACTTGGATGACGCGCCGGATCTCCTCATCGCGGCCGATGACCGGATCCACTTTGTTCTGTCGGGCAAGTGCGGTGAGGTCGCGGCCGTAGCGCTCGAGCGCCTGATATTTCCCTTCCGGGTTTTGGTCCGTGATCCGCTGATTGCCGCGGATCGTGGCGAGCGCCGCGAACAGCTTGTCTTTCGTGACGCCAGCCCCCGTGAGTAAACCTCCGGCTTCCGTGCGCCCGCCGACGTCGACCAACGCGAGCAGCAGATGTTCGGTCGAGATGAATTCGTCTTTGAACGAGAGGGCTTCGTCGCCGGCCCGCGAGAGCACGTCGCGCAGTTCGCGGCCGAGCGTGGGCTCCGCGGCGCCGAACACCTTCGCGCGCGAGTCCAAGACGGCGCGCGTGCTCTTCTCGAGGCGCGCGACGTCCGTCCCGAGCTGCCGCAGAACGACGGCCGGAACGCCTTCCGGGTCTTCTAGCAAACTCGCGAGGAGGTGCACGGAGTCTATCTCCGGCGCCCGATATTCTTCTGCCAGGCGTTGAGCGCCGATGACTGCGGCCTGCGCGCGCTCCGTCAGTTTGTTGAAGTCTTTCATGGTCTCTCCGTGGCAGCCACAAACCCTCCACTGGGGCTGGGCGCCATACGTTCTGTAACGGCAGGCTTTGGTCTTGTCGCGCGCAATCGCTCACCGAAAGTCGGTTTTTGGTACCCCGACTATTGTTTACGGAGGCGGAATGAGCGTTTCACCTCTCACGATGATCAATGGAACGAAATGGGCGGCGTGGAGCGTGGCCGCTGTTGTCGCAGCGGTCCATCTCTCGGTCGCCGGACAATACGACGCGTTTCGCAACGAGTTGTACTTCATCATCTGCGGTCGCCATCCGGCATTCGGTTACGTGGACCAGCCTCCGTTCGTACCTCTCATTGCAGCACTGACGCAGCTCGGCGGTATCCACATTTGGCTCCTACGCCTGCCGGCCGTGATCGCGGCCGTAGCACTCGTGCCGCTCACGGTGGCGTTCGCGCGGCTGCTCGGTGCGACCACACGGGGAGCGTGGCTTGCGGCTGTGGCAGCGGCGAGCGCGCCGCTCGTGACGGCGATGACCGCGACGCTCACGACGTCTACGTTTGAGCCGCTCGATTTCACCGCCGTCGCGTATCTCGTCGCACGCGCCGTTATTCGAGGCGAGCAGCGAGCCTTTTGGTGGGCCGGCGCGATCGCGGGCATCGCATTTGAGACCAAGTACGGAATCCTGTTGTGGGCGTTTGGATTAGGCGTCGGCGTCTTGCTGACGTCGCAGCGCCAGATCTTCCGATCGCGCGATCTGTGGATCGGCGTCGGCATCGCGGCGCTGATCGCGGCGCCGAACGTGGCGTGGCAGGCGATGCGTGGTCTTCCGTTCCTCGAACTCGTGCACAACGACAACTCGGGGAATTTCATCGGTACGCCGCTCGTGTTTTTGATCGGTCAGATATTCTTGGTCAGTCCTCTTCTCGCGCCGCTGTGGGTCACAGCCGTTATCGCCCCATTTGTGGCGGCGCGGCTCGCACCGTTTCGGTTTCTTTCGATTACGTTTGCCGTCACAGCCGTCTTGATACTCGTCACCCACGGCAAGGCCTACTACCTCGCCGGCGGTTATCCGACGATGTTCGCGCTCGGGGCCGCTGCGTGCACCGGCCTGTGGCGCTGGTTTGTCGCCGTCTGGGCGGTGCTCGCGGCGGCAAACGGAGCGGCGGCTTTGCCCTACGTACTGCCGGTCATGGCGCCGCCTCAGCTGCAACACATGCTCGACCGAATGGGGAATCGCCCGCCGCCGCTCGAGAGGGCGGGCATCGGCGCGCCGCTCATGCAGGTGTTCTCCGACGAGTTCGGCTGGCGCGATCTTGCCGCCGATGTGGGTGACGTTTATCGCGCGTTGCCACCGGGTGATCGGGCGAAGGCGGCGATCTTTGCCGCGAACTACGGCGACGCTGCCGCAATTGATTTCTACGGCTCGGGACTCCCGCCGGCGCTCAGCGGCAACAACCAATACTATCTCTGGGGTCCGCGCGGATATGACGGTTCGCTCGTCATCGCCGTAAACGTCGATCCTCGAGAATGGTCTGCGTTGTGCGACTCGGCGCGTGTCGTCGCCAAATTCGGCACGTCCCCGTATGCGATGCCCTACGAGCACGATCGACCGATCGTCCTGTGCCGCGGCCTGCACCCGCCGCTACCGATCGCGTGGCCGCAATTCAAGCACTACGGGATAGAAAATATCGGGATGTGATTTTCCGAACGCGGCCGCGATCAGAATGCCAGCGCGTTGTGACATGAGCGCGTTGCCCACGGCATCGCCAATCGATATGCGTTTTCACTGTATGACGGAACGCCTTGCTGCGATCCAATGGTCACGAGCTCTTCGGTGTCGTGGTAGCAAATGCCGTTGGTCGTCAGCGGATCGAGTGGCGTCGCGTCGAAAATGCCTCGAGCGAGATGGAACGCATGCGTCAACTCGTGAGCGAGACCGACATGGCCAGGTGTCTTGCGGAAATTGATCGGGAAGACATCGGGGTCGAAGAATACCGTGCTGGAAACGCCGGTGCCGCGAAGCTTCGCCAATTGGCCCGTAGGTTCGAGCGCGCGCAACGATCCGATAGGGAATTGCAGGAGCGTGAAGGTTCCTACGTAGACAGGATGATTGCGCCGTGCCGATCCGAGCACCCATGCCGAATCGGAATCGAGCAGCGCTCCGGTGCCCGCCACCGTGCGCAACTGCTTCGCGCGATACACGACGCACACGTAGATGGTCGGATGCAGCGCGTGAATCGCCTCGATCGCGTAGATGAGATTGTTTCCAGTTCGATTTAAGAATACGTCACCCAACATCGAGATGAGTTTGGTTCGATGACCGGGATCCCCGACCACGTAGATGGCGCCGCCGTACATCGGGAAAGCGTTTGGAACTCCGCATGGCGGAGCCGGCGACGGACTTGGGCGCGGTGATCTCGACGGCGTAGGACTCGGGCGCGGCGATCTGGAGGGCGACGGCCTCGGGGAAGGACGTTGCGATGGCGATGGGCGGGGCGACGGCGTGCCGTTCGGACTTGAAGGACTCGGGAATGGAGCGACGCTCGCGGTCGGGCCGGGGATGATCGGCGTGAACGCGTAGAGCTTGATGCAGGGCCATTCGGCTTCGATGATTGCGCCGGCTTGCGCGAAGAGCGCGTTCGCGCGGGCGAGCAGCGACTTCGACTGTTCTTCGTTGTCTGCTCGACGCGCTTGCTCGGCGAGAAGGCCGCCGGTCACGATGAGCGTGCGCGCGATGATGATCTGTGCTACACAGCCGCCGGTCGCTTTCAAGTACCAGCCCGGTGCGTTTTTCTTCGCCTTGGTCCACTCGTCCATCGATGGTGTCTGCGCTGTGAGTTTGACGTTCCCGTTGTCATCGTGGACGGACAGCACTTGATAGAATCCAACCGCATCACGCGCCTCCGCGAAGAGGTGCCACAGCCCTAGGACCGCGGCTTTGAGCGGCGGATCATCGTCCGCATTGACGTAGCCTTGAAGTGTCTCGGCTTCCCCGACGGACGATTGATCTGAGCGCTCCGGACTTGCCGGGAGCACGAGCGCCGTGAGCACGGCGAACGCTAGAAAAATACGTCCGAGGTACGCCATTTCGTTATTTTTTCAGACACCTGAGCACAAAGAGACAGCGAGAGGTGAGGACACTGTTCAATGCGAGGCTGTGAAATCCGGTTGTTAGTCTGGCGCTCCGGGGCGGCCCTTGTCGTCGCTCGCGCCGCTAGTGAAACGAATGTTCGGCTAGCCGCCTCGGCCAACATCGAGTACAATGGCCTCTATACCCGCCACCGACTGAGGAACCGCCTATGCGTCCGACAGCCGGCATCTTTGCGCTGGCCTCCGCGCTTGCCATTGCGGCGCTTGCGGGCGCGCTTACCGTTGCGGCGCCGGCATTCGCCTATCCGGTTTTGGATCAGGCTCACGCATTTCGCGGCCGAATAACGTACACTGTGCGGCCTGCGGATGGGACGTCCGCTCCCGGCATTAGCGGCCAGCTCGTAGTCGACCGGTCGGGTTGGACCCTTGAAGAACACGCACCACTTGAAGTCGCTCGTGCCGGCACGCGTGGCGCAACGGTCGATAGCACGGGCGTTCACGTGGGCGTGGACGATCCGCTGGCGGCTGGATCGATCGCCAATGCGTGGGCCATAGCAGTCGGAACGCTCGCGACTCAACCGGTTTCTTCCATAGATGGCGACGGCGTCTGGCAAACCGCGCGGCTGCGGTTGTATCTGAACGACGCACGCGACTCCGTCGTCGGCATGGCCGACACCGCCGGCATCGGCGATGTCTCGTTTTCCTTCGACGACTGGGTCGACGTCTCCGGAATGCTTCTTCCCAAGCAAGTCATGCGACTGCGCGGCGGTGTCTCCGAGGCAGCGTTTGCGATCAGCGACTATTCCGTGCTGCGCGCCATTGAGGCGGAGCCAACTCCGGCGCCGGCACATCGCCACATCGTCGCGGGATCAGTGGAGTGGACGGCTGCCCAACCACCGATCAGACTCGCGACGATTGAATTCCCGTGGCGCTTATTCCTGACCGCGTTCGGATCACTGCTGCTCGCGCTGATCGCCGTTGCTTGGACGCGCCGAGACGCCTTGCTCCAGCGACTGTGCCGCTGGGTCGAAGATGATCCGCGCGGGTGGGAGATGCGCGGCGTCTCGGTCTTCGTCTCGCCAGAAGGCCGGCTCTGGTTCGACGGATCGGAATATCGCGTGGGCGCGCAGTTCTACAATCGAACGGCCGTCGTGCAAGCCTCTCCGCTCTTCTTGCGCATCGGATCGCGCGAAGTTCCGCGCGCGGTCATCGTCGCGCGCAAGTTCCGTCCGCTCGCGGCCGCGGTGAAGCCGCACGGCGTGTCCGCGCCATCCAGTCGCACCCGGTCGGCGCACGGATTCAGTCTGATCGAGACGCTCGTCGCGGTCGCGGTTTTCGCCACAGTCGTGGTCGGCGCCGTCTTCCCGACGCTTGTCGTGATGGCGCGCGGCGACGCAATTGCGGCCACGCAGGAAGACGCAGTGCGCATCGCCGCCAACGCGCTCAGCGATCAGGAGGCGGCTTGCGCCTACGGCGTCGTGCCGGATGGAACGGTCACTTCGCAGATAGGCGAGCTCACGTTGACCGTGACCGTCGGACCGTCGGCGAGCGGCGCCGCGGGTGCGAGCGACATCATCGTCAGCGTGAACGATCAGAGCGGACGCACGCTCGCACGCGCGATCAGCACCGTCGGTCCCGCGGTACCAATACCGCCGCCGCCCAATTCGACGCCCAATCCCATGCCGTCCGGCGCTACTCCGCCGCCCACGCCGCCGCCGACGCCCTCACCTTCACCAAGTTCGTGGCCCAGCGGATGATGCGACGCAGTAGCCGAGGCGTCGCCCTGATCACGGTACTCCTTGCGAGCCTCGTGTTGGCTGCCGTCTTATCGGTGATGCTGTACGTCTCAACGTCGGGTTTGCGCCGCAGCGTAGAGGACTTACGCTCGCTCCAAGCCCAAGGCGGCGCAGACGCCGGCGCGGGCTGGTTTCGCGCGCTTTTGCAGGCGAACAGCGGCGACCTCAACGCCGCGATCGTCGCGCTGCAACAGCAAGGCGGCGTCGAGACGATCGCCATCGATACCGACACGACCATCCGCGTGACGGTCACGCCAATCCTCGCGAGTAGCGGCAGCGAAGGAAACCACAACGATTCGAACCTCGAGTATAACGCCAACGTGAATGAGGCGCCGGTGCAGATCGTGTCGACGGCAGTCGTCACGACCGACGGTGTCCAGACGGCTCAGCGCACGACCACCACTTTGCTTCGCGTCTTCCTGAATGCGCGGCCCTATTCTGAGGTCGTCGGCGTCGTGGACGACGCCGGCCCGGATGCGATCGACAGTCCCGGCGATGCGGCCGGGCAACTGGCAGCGCCGGCTACCACGGATCTCGTGGTGCGCGCGTTCGTTCAACCGGTGGGAGGCGGCCTGCCGCAAGAGGCTGACCAATTCCAAGGACTGCAATGGTCGGACGGCAACACGAGCGGCGGCGGCGTCTTGCCGTAACGTCTCAACGCGCGGCGACCGTGCTGGAGGTTCTGGCGGTCGCCGGCATCATCGCGCTCATCGCGCTCTTCATCGGCATCCCGAGTTATGCCACGTACGCCCGCGAGCGGCAGGCGCGCGACGCCGCGAGCACTCTGGCGCAAGACATCGCACTGCTCGAGCGCAGCGCGCAGAACGACGAAGGTGCCGGCGCGACGCTTGAGATCGATTCCACGTCGCCCCTCGCGTATTCGTGCTATCACGGGCGTCCTTCAAACCTCGATCCACGCACGACGTTGGGCGCCCTCATCGTGCAGCGAAGCTTTCCAGATGTTACTCTCGGCGACGGGCCGATCAACGCGAGTACGCCGCTGCTTTTCGCGAGCAATGGCAGCGCACAGTACTTCGACGGCACGCAATGGGTTGACCAGCATGGACCGCCGATAGCCTTTACGCTGACGCCCCCAGCGGACCACTATCACGCGGCGGCCGTAACGCTCGATATGTTCACTGGCGAGATCTCAGGTCCGTAGTCTCAACATCATTGGCACAACGTCGGCACTTTGAAGTGACGGCTATTCCGGCACGGTGACACGTTTGTGGTGCGCGCTTTCACCGACCCTTCAGGATATGCGGATAACGTCAATCATGTAGCAGCATATCCTGTTGCAAGGAGTGTACGGTGACTCGTTTCTTAAGGCTGTCCTTGGCGCTAATCGCACCGATCTCGTTTCTTGCGGTCGCCGCATGCGCTTCAGGCGCCCAAATGTCGGCACTTGTACCACAAGCAATGCGCCCACACGTCACCCCGCAATGCACGCGTGACTTCTCGCTCTCTGTGACGCCGTCGAATGCGAACGTAACGGCCGGATCATCGAAGACATACCAGATCGGATTGACAAGTCTGTGCGGACTTGCGGGAAGCATTAACGTGGGCACAACGCGCATTTCGCCGGCGGACAACGGAAATGGACCGAGGCCACATCAGGCGCGGTACGACTTGCCGCTCGACGCAAACGGCAAGGCCGCTGTAGCGGTCACGTTTAGCACCACTGCCCTGACGTTGAAGCAAACCTACACGATCGCTATCACCGCGAAGGACGTCTCGGGCGGATGCTGTTACGGCCTGACTCACACCGCGAGCGTATCGCTGACCGTGGAATAGCGCTTCCATAAGTCCTCGATATCTCGCCGGCTTCGGCGCGGCTGCCACTGACAGCTCGTAAACACGCGGGAGTCGGTAAAAGCCATTATCGCTCACTATTGGAAGCGTCAATAGTCTCGATGGCGCAAAGCGGCGGAAACGATATGCATGACTTCTTGTCGCGCAACTTCGCTAGATTTGTTAGGTCTAACGCTTCCGTAGTTTCGGCGCGGCCGTTTTCGCAAGCGCTGCCTTCTTCGGCGGCGCAGTCGATTTCGGCGTCGGCGCAGTCGATTTCGGCGTCGGCGCCGTTACCTGTGGCGGAGCCGCAATCGCCGGAGGAGGCGCAGCCGCCTCAGTAAGTACCCGCGCGAGCGCTTCTTCGATTGCTGCGACCGCCGCGATCAGTTCGTCAAGCTTTCGCTTATGGCGGTCGTATTTCGCGGCGAGTCGGGCCACATCCATGCGCGTCGCATATTCGACGGGCGGGGCCGGCTCCGCCTGAGTTGCGCCGGGTTCCGCGACTACCGCTGGTGCAGTCGGCGCCTCCGCCGGCGGCGGTTCAGCCACCCGGTCGGCGACGCGGTCGACTCTCTCCGGCTCATGCTTGGGCGTCGTCAGCATCTCGTTTAGGTCCGACAACACCGACCGCGCACGGTGGTTGTTTGGATCCAAGCCCAGCACGACGTTGATCACGTGCCGGCACGTGCCGATCTGTCCGGCGGCGTACGCGGCCTCGGCCGCTTGCACGTAGTAGCCGATCGCCTCGGGCAGCATGCCCATGGAATGCAAGCGCTGGCCCATGCGCACGATCGCGGGAACGTTGGTCCGGTCGCGGTCGAGCACTTTGCGAAATGTCAGCACGGCTTGATCGTGCAGACCGAGCTGCTCGTAGACGCAGGCCGCTTCGAACAAAGCAGGCGCGTGCGTATACTTCGAATGACGCAGCACGTGCACGAACTGCGCGAGCGCTCGCTGTGCGTCGCCTTCGATCATATATACGCGGCCGATCTGGAAGATGACGTCCAGATTGACCGGATCGAGCGCATGCGCAGCGTTGAAGGCCTCGCGCGCCCGGGTGAGCTCGGCCTCCGGATCGATGAATGCCGTGCCGGCCTCTAGGTACGAGCGCACCGCATCGTCGTTGGCGCCGGCGGCAGCGTACATCTTCGCCGCTTCGAGAAGCAGCACGGCGGTGCGGTCTGACGAGCGGCCGAGCTGGTCGAGCGCTTCGCGCATCGCGGCGATGTCATCGTTCTTGTAGTTTGCTCTGGCTGCGGCAAGGTGCGCGGCGGCCGGGACTCGATTGTTTTCGGTCACGCTCAAACGTTCGGCCGCGGCCTCGCGTACTCCGGCCGGTCGAGAAAGACATTGCGATACTATGCAGGCTGCACTTTTAGTTGGGCATGAGTGCGACTCGAATCTTACCTTTGTACGGGAGGATCTTGACGATTCCGCCGCCGCCACTGAATGTAGTCCCGGCGGAGACCGTGTGTTCCGAATAGCCGGTGAGCCGCGCCTCATACCAAGCGGTCACGACGCTGCGGGAATCCGTTGTGTCTAGAAACGTGGCAAAGCCCTGCTTTAAAGCCACCTCAAGTTGCCCGGTTGTTGCCTTGTTATTGTAGCGACCGTGGTACCATGAGTTGATGCGATGGGGATAGACTGGGAGAGACCCACCATCCGCGAGGGCAAGCGAGCTTTGCGACGCCATCACAAAGAGCGTCAAAGCGATGCCAGCGAATTGGATAGAACGTCGGACGTTCACGATTGCCTCCTTCGGCGCTGCGATGGCCGCCCCGGCGGCCAGACCGCGACGAGATCATGATATCGCCTCACCATACGCCCCGCGTGCGCAGATATCAGTGGAAGTCTCGCGAACTCAGGCCTTCGGCCAACTCCCGCAGGTCGAGCTTCCAGAACTTGCGCGCCAGGAGGTTGATCGTGCCTTCCTGCTTCTGCACCACGCCTTCCACGATCACCGCGGGTTCCTCGCGCGCTATCGCCCGGTACTTCTTATAGATATCCGGCCGGATGATCACGTTGATCAAGCCTGTCTCGTCCTCCATCGTCGTGAAGACGAAGCCTTTGGCAGTGCCTGGCCGCTGCCGCGACGTCACCACGCCCGCGACCTTGATGATCAGCCGGTGCGGCAAGGTGGCGAGGTCGGCTGCGCGCCGCACGCGGATCGCGTCCAGCCGCTCGCGGCAGAACTGGATCACTTGATAGCGCGTGGATAGCCCGAGGCCCCAGAAGTCGGCGGCGGCCTCTTCCTGTTCGAGCATCGCCGGTAGCGCGACGGTCTGTTCGTCCACCGTCATACGCCGCTCCAGTCCACCGGCGCGCGCGAGACCGCCGAGACGCTGCACATCCCAAAGCGCGTCGCGGCGGCTCAGGCCGAAGCAGCCGAACGCGCCGACCGCCGCAAGCGACTCCAAGATATCTTTGGCAAGACCGGTGCGCAGCACGAAGTCGCGCAGATCCGCATACGGCCCTTTCGCGCGTTCGGCTTCGAGCATGTCGCGATGCTTCTCGCCGATGCCGCGCACTTGGTTGAGCCCGATGCGCAGCGCTATCTCCCTGCGCTGCTCCGTCGTCGGTACCATCGTCCGCACGGCCCTCGCTGGGGTCCCCAGCGACGGCCGTGCGGACGATGACACCGAGGCGTTGGAGCCACGAAGCGGGGCGTCTGAGGCGGTGAGAGCCGCCGAAGTCGAGCCGTGGAGGTCAATAGCCCGGGCGATGGACTCGGCGGTGCACTCGTAGCGCGAGACGTTGACGTCCGGCGGCAGCACCGTGACGTCGTGGCGGCGCGCATCGCCGACCAGCGTCGCCGGCGAATAAAAACCCATCGGCTGCGCGTTGAGCAGCGACGCGACGAACTCCGCAGGATAGTGCACTTTGAGATAGCCCGAAACGTAGACGATCAGCGCGAACGACGCGGCGTGCGATTCCGGAAAGCCGTAATCGGCGAACGCGCTCAGCATGTGGTAGAGCCGCTCGCCGAGCTCGCCATCGATGCCGTTATTTCGCAGCCCGTCGATCAACCGCTCGCGCAAGCGCTCCATCTTCTCGCGTGAGCGCTTGTGCCCCATGGCGCGCCGCAGTTCGTCGGCCTGTCCGGCGGTGAAGCCCGCCGCCACCACGGCCATGCGCATGCCCTGTTCCTGGAAGAGCGGCACGCCGAGCGTGCGCGCGAGCACCGGTTCGAGCGCAGGATGCGGATACGTGACGGGCTCTTGCCCAAGCCTGCGCCGGAAGTACGGATGCACCATGTCGCCTTGGATCGGGCCGGGCCGGATGATCGCCACCTGCACGACGATGTCGTAGAACTTGCGCGGCTGCATGCGCGGCAACGACGACATCTGCGCGCGCGACTCCACTTGGAAGAGACCGACCGTGTCGGCCTTGCACAGAATGTCGTAGACGCGTTGATCGTCGCAGGCGCGCAAGTCCGCCAAGTCGACATCGATGCCGCGCACGCGCCGCACTTCGGCGATGCAGCGCTCGATCGCGTCGAGCATGCCCAGGCCCAAGATGTCGATCTTGATGAGCCCGAGCACCGCGCAATCGTCTTTATCCCAGCACAGGATGGTGCGACCGGGCATGGCCGCTTGCTCGAGCGGCGCCACTTCGATCAGCGGGCTGCGCGTGATCACCATGCCGCCCGAATGCTGGCTCAAGTGACGCGGAAAACCGTCGATGCGCCGGCAGAGCGCGTGGAGCCGCAACGCGACGTCGCCGCCGATATCCGCGCGCAGCGCTTCGGGTAGCGCGGCGACCGCGGCTTCCACTTCCGCCGCCGACATCGGCAACTTATCGCCGTGTTTAGTCACGCCGAGCGCTTGATGCGGCGCGATCTCGCCGCCACCCAATCCGACCGATGCGCCCGTTTCGCCCGACGACCCGCCGCCATCCCGCACGTCCGGCACGACGCGGCTATCGAGCGATTTCGACAGCGCGTCGACCTGATCGAGCGAAAGGCCGAGCGCTTTGCCGACGTCGCGCACCGCCATGCGTGCGCGATAAGTGATGACCTCGGCGACGAGCGCCGCGTGGTCGCGGCCGTAGCGGTCGTAGACGTATTGGATGATCTTCTCGCGCTGGTCACCCGACGGCGTGTCGAGATCGATGTCGGGCGGTTCGTCGCGCTCTTCGGAGAGAAAGCGTTCGAAGAGCAGCTTCAGTCCGACGGGGTCGACGCTCGTGATGTTCAACGCGTAGCAGACGGCGGAATTGGCGGCTGAACCGCGGCCTTGCACCAAGATGCCGTGCTCGTTCGCAAAACGCACGATATCCCAGACGATGAGGAAATAGCCAGCGAGGTCCAATTTCTCGATCACGGCCAGCTCGTGCGCGATCTGCTTGCTCACGTCCGGCGAGACCGGACGGTAACGGCGGCGCACGCCTTCGTGGACGAGTTGGTGGAGATACGAGAACGGCGTTTCACTCGCGGGCACGGGGAAGTCCGGGAATTCGTTCTGCAAGCGGCCGAGCCGGAAGGTGCAGCGCTGCGCGATCTCCGCGCTTGCTGCGATGGCCTGCGGCAAATCTTCGAACTGCGCTGTCATCGCTTGCGGCGAGCGCAGATAGTACTCGCCGTTCGGGCGCAAGAGCGTGCCGGCAGAATCCAGATCGGTCTTCGCGCGGATGCAGGCCAGCACGTCGGCGATGTCGCGGTGCTCAGGGATAGCATAGGCCACGCCGCCCGTGGCCACGACACCGAGGCGCGTGGACTTCGCCACTTCGAGCAGCGCACGGATGCGCGGGCCGTCGTCGGGCAGCAGATGGCGCTGGATCTCGAGGAAGCAGTTCTCGCGGCCGAACATGTCGCGCAGCGCGGCCGCCGCCGCGATCGCCCCCGCCATGTCGCCGCGCGCGCACGCGCGCGCCGGGCGGCCCATCTCGAAATCGGCGAGCGCGATCAAGCCGTTCGCGCCGCCCGCAAGTTCCGCGTACGAGATGCGCGGCGCGCCGCGCGGGTGATCGAGATGCGCGCGGCTGATCAGCCGCGAGAGGTTGGCGTAGCCGCGCGCGTTTTGCGCGAGCGCGACGATGCGCGTGTCGTCGTCGAGCGAGAGCTCCGCGCCGACGATGGCGTCGATGCCCTCGGCCCGCGCCGCTTGCGAAAAGCGCACCACGCCGTAGAGACCGTCGCGGTCGGTGATGGCGATGGATGCAAGCTCGAGCTCTTTGGCGCGCTCGATCAGCTCTTCCGGATGCGAACCGCCGTCCAGAAACGAGAAGTTCGATCGGCAGTGCAGTTCGGCATACGCGCTAGTCAAAGACGCCCTGCACGTACCACTGTCCGTCGCGCAGATCGTGGAAGACGAGCAGCAGCTCGCTGCCGCCCGCGAGTTGATAGTAGTCGCGCTCGATCGGACGCTCCCACCACGACTCGCTCAACCGGAACGGACCGGCGCATGCCACGCCGCTCGCGGGCGGCTCCATGAGCGTCGGTGGATCGACCAGGCGCAGCGCCGGCGCCCACGCTGTTCGACTATCCACCGTGCCCGTTTTACATCGCACGTCGCTCGCGGCTTTGTCGAACTCGCGCGGCGATGCGATCGGTTGCGCGCGCTGCATGCGTTCGGGCAAGCGCGAACGCGATGGCGTGGGCAGCATGGTCACGACCGCGTCGCGATCCAACGCAGCCTGCAGCCGCGCAAGTGTGGCCGCAAGTGCAGCACGCCGCGAGCCGTTGCTGCCATCGAAGATGCTCAATTGCGGCGGAGGATCCGCGCAGGGCAATGCCCGCACCGTCACCGCGCTCACCGCGCCCTGACCTGCGCGCGCCTCCAGCGCGACCCGCGCCAAATCAAATATCGTCGCCGCCGCAGCCGTCGGCTCCGCCAGCATCACCGGAATGACGACCTCCACCGCTTCACCGGCCATGCCGTCGCCGGGTCCCCGCACGGTATGCTGCGGGGACGCTCCTTCACTCGCATCCAGCTCGTTCATCAGACGCCCCGCTGCACACCGCGCGGGCGACCCGGCCGCGGCAGCGGCCATGCCGATAGCCGGGGCGTCTGAGGCGGCGAAAGCCGCCGAAGTCGAGCGGCGGAGGTTGGATATCCCGTTGTTCCGCCGCGTCCCCGGCGACGGCATGGCCGGTGCAGAGGCCAATGGCGGACGCGCGTCATCGGATTCGAGAATGATGTCGACGCGGTCGCAGACTTGAGCCGCGCCGGCGAGGCGGGTGGCCACGGCGGCGATGCAGCCGCGCAATGCGAAGAACAACGCTTCAAGCCGATCGATCGGACCATCGAACGCGATGCGTTCCTCATAGGGCGCTTGGATGCGGCGCGGACGCAGCGCTTCGCGGTCGTCGCCGCGCGCCAGACGCGCATATGCGCGCGCGCGTTCGCCGAATCGCGCGGCCAGCGGCGCGGTGGGCAGCGCCGCGATGCTGCCGAGCGTGCGCAGGCCGAGCAGATCGAAGCGCTCGATGTCGCCGGGAGCGAGCGGCAGCAACGACACGGGCAGCGCCGCCAAAAACGCGGCGTTGCCGCCGGACGGCACGATGCTGATGCCGGCGCCGGCCACGAGCGCGGCGCAACGCGCGGTGAACTTGTCGTCGGCGGCGGCCGCTGCAGCGCCGGTGTAGCCGAGCGCCTCTGCGAGCGCGAGCGCCGCGCCCAGCGCGCTGGCCTCGCCCGCCGGCAGACCGCTTGCATCGAAATAGTAGAGTCCGGGAGCAGCGCCTTCCACGTCCGGACTGCAGGTCTCGAGCGCGTCCAGCAGTTCTTCGCCGGCGGTGCGTTCGGCGACGTGATCGCGCGCGATGACCGCAAGCGTGGGGCATGCGGCGCGCGCTTGCTTCGGCGTCATGCCCGCGTGCACGCCGAGCGCATCGAGCGACGCGCACACGATCTCGCGCCGCTGCACGCCGTCCGCGACGGCGATAGGTTTGCCGCGCAGACTCGGATGCCGCCGCAGACAGACATCGAGGGAGAAGCGCGGGATGACCAGGCACGCGGTGCGCGCCGCACGGTCAGGCGGTGACGAGGGAGCGATCATGTCGTTCGTCCGTTTCATCGAGGTGGGGAATCGCGGGCGCGAGCCGCGGATCCGCTGGCTCGGCGAAGAACGTGCCGGCGACGTCGGGCACGAAAGCCGCCACGCGCACGCGTTTCCCCGGCGCGGCGGTGCGCGATTTCGCCACGGCGATCGAGACGATGCAGCCCGCGAGTCTGCCGGAACCCGCGCTGCCCGTCTGCCAACATGGCGTGAGCCCTTCGGCGCGCAAGCGCACGCTCGCGAACGACGCGACAGCGGGTATGTCGCCTTCGGAAATCACCACAAGCGCAGTGCCGGTCTTCTCGGCCTGCCCCACGAGCCGCGCACAATGATGGGCGCGAAGTGCGTCGCGCCGATCCGCGCAATCCAGCGCGACGAGCGTGCACGCGCCGCCGCGCACGAGCGCGTCCACCGCATGCCGAGCCGCTGCGCCGTTCGACGGCTGCACGACGAGCAAGCGCCGCAGATCGATGCCCGCAGCCGCGGCGGCCGGCGCGAAGAACGCGTGCGGCACATCCACCAACGCCGCGATCTCCCCCGCGCGCGTGCAGGCGGCGAGCATGGCGAATGCCAGCGTGGTCTTGCCCGACGATGCTGCGCCGAACAGTTCGGTCATGCGTCCGCGCGGAATGCCGTTCGAGCCGAGCGCAGCATCCAAAGCGGCGTCCCCGGTCGGCACCCCGGGCAGCGGCGCCGCGCCGACGCGCGCCACCGTGCCGTGCCAACGGCGTTCTACGAGGGTGCGGAGGTCGGCGACCGACGGCTTGAGCATCGGGCAAAAATACCAAAAAATACGGCTGTGTTGTAGCTAGGGAGGTCAGTATAATCGAACGTACGTTCGATTACAAGGCCCTATTTTCGTTCCATATCATGGAAGGTCGGTAGCCGATAGAACCTGGCGCGATTGACGACTTACCACGACCCCGACGTCGATCCGATCGATCGCAATCTCGCGAAAACACCGACGCCGAAAAATACAAACTCCAACCCGGAAACAGCCCGCAACTTCACCACGAAAGAGCGCGCAAACCGCGCACGCTCATGCATCTCAGCGCAATCGGCGAGCGGCAGCTTGCTCAGCAAAGCGAGCAAAAATGCCTCATCATATGAGCTCGCGTGAGAAAGTTCCGACTAGACGGTCAAGGCCAACTGGGGGCACTACTTGAATCGACAAAAGCGTGATTCGCGTCACGGAGCGCATGACGTGATCGCCAGGAGGTCTAGACATCTCGTCCGATCGCAGGTCGACCGCACAGCGCGGTATCACGATCATCGATTCGCTTATTGGTCTGGTTCTCGTCATCGTTGCGACTGCCGGACTGCTCGGCGTCATCCCGTACTCGTTCGTCCAGATCGAATACAACTCGATCTCGGTGCAAGCGAACGCCGTGGGCCAGCAGTTCCTGGATTCCATCCGCTACGACGTCGTGAACGGCGCCCCGGTTCCGACGAGCACGACTGCGCCGATCGACTTCGGACAATCGTTTTCGGGCGGCGGCGCCGACGTGGTCACCGGCAATTTCTCTTTGACCAATCAGTGCGCCGCGCTGAACGGCTCGCCGCTCACGCAAGACTGTTCGGTCACGGTTCGTTGGAACGAGAACAATGCAGCTCGCCAGCTCACGCTGGAATCCTACATCACAAGTCAGCTGTGACATGAGCAATCAGCGCGGATTTTCGCTCGCAGAGATGATCGTCTCCACGATCATCCTCGGGTTGATGCTGGTCGCGATCGCATCGCTCGCCTTGCCGACGATGACCGCGCCGCTCCGCGGTTCAGCAAAAGCCGAAACCGTTTTCTCGGCGGCGTACGGTCTCGATATCATCGAACGTGACATCCGTGGAACCGACGTCAGCGGGGTGTTTGCGTGCACGGCAAACGTTACCGTGACCTGCTCGCAACCGACCGCGTTGACGACAACGCCGTACCTCGCTGTTCTTACTGCGTACAATGCCGCCGGCGTTTTCCAGCCAAGTTGCTCGACGACGCCTTGTTGGGTGGCCTACGTCGTCTATTCACAGCCGTCCGGCAACATCATCTATCGAACGTATCAGGCGTGGCAGACGCCGCCCGCGACGCCGCTGGCCGGAGCCGTCGCAGCCGTCACGGCGGTGTCGTTGCTTCCTAACGGCACGGCGCCTGCGCTTCCCGACGCGCAGTCGATGGCGATCGCGGTCAACAATGCGAACGGACAGGTGTCGCTCCAAGTGATCTCGGCTGCCGGCGCCGGACCGACACAGAATTCCTCAACGTACACCACAACTGTTTTGGCTCGGAACTAGAAGGGGGCGCCATGACCACGAGGACGTCACAAGTCCGCAAACGTGCAACTGCGCGCGGTTTTGCGGTGGGTTTGGCAATCATCACCATCGCCGTACTATTCCTCGCCGCGATCGTCATCTTGCAGTTCGCGACACACTCTGCGACCGACGCCGGCAGCGTCCAGTTCAAACAGGCCGCCTTTGATGCGGCCGAAGCCGGCGTAAACGACGGGATGCGGGCGTTGGACGTGTCGGGCGGAACGACGCCTACGGGCACGACCGGCACGGGTACGCTGTCGAAAACGAGCGCAACGTACACCTGGACGATGGTCGTCAATGATCTGGGTAAAGCTGGCTCAACCTCCGGCGGGATCAGCGTTCCGGCGAACTCGGCGTATATAAGCGCAACAGCATCGCTTCCGGGCAACCGCAAAGAGGTCGACGGAGCGATCGTGCAGCGGGCGACCGGTCTTCCGATACCCGGCGGCGCCATCGATGCCGCCAACAACATCTTCGACGGCGGTCATGCGCCGGTCAACAAAGCGCCCGACAACACGCCGGCTGACGTACACGCCAACGGCGTCATCACAGTTGGCGGCAACCAGGGCGCCGTGCAAGGCACGACCTATGCTGCAGGCAGCATCAACAACTGGACGAACGCATACGCGAATCACGCGAACTACGCTCCGGTGGTCTTTCCGACATCTCAGGCGGACGCGGCGCTGGCAGCGACAGCGCTTGGCCTCGCGGAGAGCGGCACGACTGTTTCCGGCTCGAATCCCACCGGGACTTATACCGGCAACGTCTACATCAATGGACCGGTCAACTTGAGCCAGGGGACGATTCAGTTCAACGGCGGCGGCACGGTCTATATCAACGGCAACGTGACGATCAGCGGTCACGGCTCGATGATCAATGAGAACGGCAGCCTCATCGTTGTGAACGGCACGTGGGCATCCAGCGGGCTCAGCCAGCCAACCGGGGGCGGCGGTCAGTTGATGGTGTTGGCTTCAGATCCGAATACGCAAACATGCGCTTCGGGCGGCGGAGGCTGCGCGGTGACGATCACCGGCAACAGCGATGTCAACGTAGGCCTGATCTTCGCGCCCTACGGATCGGTACAGATGGCGGGCAACGGTGCGATAACCGGCGCGGTCGTCGCGGGCGTCGATGTCGTGTTCAGCGGCGGCGGTTCGAACGGTGCGTTCAACTACGATGACGGCGCTGGCACGCAGCCCGTCAAGGCATTGAATTACAAAATTATGTCGTTCATAGAAAAGTAGGGCGGATGACACCTCGTCACGGCGCAACGAAACTCCAGCCCGAGAAGGCGGAGTCGAAGGCGAATCAACGGATGTTCCACCGGCGCAAATCAGCGCTGCCGGTGGTCATCGTCGATTCGGCCGGCGACGTGATCGCAGGGTCATCCATCGACCTCAGTTTGGATGGCGTCCGCTTTGAGTCGAGCGGTCCGCTCACGCCCGGTACAGAGGGAATCGCATATCTCGAACTTCGCGCCGGCGCGAAAACGCAGACGAACGCCCGCGTGCTCTGGTCCGAGACTATCGACGGCGCGCACCAACACGGGGTACGCTTCTCCGAATTCGACAATGATGGGCGGCTCGCACTCATCGATGCGATCTATGCCCCGATCAACGATGGGAATCTCGAGGCGCATTTCGACGTCGCGGATCTGGCCATCGATAAACAGACCGCGCGCGTGCCGAAGCCGCTCTCCGAGCCGCATCACACGTACTACATGCGTCTCATCAGGCGTCTCGAGCGCGTCGCGAAGGTCGGGCCGGCGGACGTCGATCGGCTGCTCTTCGCCGTGCTCCACCAACGCTACGATTTTGCGGGTTCGCTTTTGTCGCTCAACCTCACGACGTTCGACAAGTTGGATGAGTACCTGGGCGCGATCTACGGCATTCCGTTTGTGAACTTGAGTGCGATCAAGCCGAGCCTTGGGGCGGCCGAACTCATCCCCGAGAGCTTCGCCCTTTCACAGAACATCGTGCCCATCAAGCACGTGGACGGCTCGTATGTCGTCGCGATGGCCGATCCGCTTGACTTGCCGGCTCTGGACATCATCCAGTTGCGTTCAAAGGGCCGCTTCGATCTACGCTTCGCCATGATCGGCGATGTCGAAAAGGCGATCAAATCCGTCTACCAGGCGGCCTCGCTGAACGCGGCGGACCGATTGATCGACCGCGCGTCTGCATCACCCGAGCGGTCGATCGAGATCGTCACTTCCGCCCCCGACGTCACCGATCTCGAGACGCTGCGCCGGTTGTCGGACGCAACGCCGATCATTTCGCTCGTCGACTCCCTCATGCGCTCGGCCGTTGAGGAACGTGCCAGCGACATCCATGTCGAGCCGATGGAGGACGCCATCGTCGTCCGGTTTCGCCTCGACGGCATCCTGCACGAAATGCGGACCTTGCCGCGCAATCTGATCTCCCCCGTCGTCTCGCGGATCAAAGTCATGGCGGGCATGGACATCACGGAGCGGCTCATACCGCAAGATGGCCGCATCTCCATGCGCTACGGTGGGAAAGACTTCGAGTTGCGGGTCTCGTCGCTCCCCACGGTCTTCGGCGAGAAGATCGTCGTGCGGCTCTTGGAAAAAGATCCAACCTTCAAGACCATGCGATCGATCGGCTTCAGCGAACGAAACTATCAGCTGTTTGCGCCGCTGATCCGTCGCCCGTACGGCATGATCTTGTTCTGCGGCCCGACCGGCAGCGGCAAGTCGACGACGCTTTTCAGCTGTATTCAAGAGATCCACGACGGCACGACGAACATCGTGACGGTCGAGGACCCGGTGGAATACCGCGTTCGCGGGATCAACCACGTCGAGCTCGTCCCCAAGCGCGGCGTCACGTTCCCCACGGTGCTGCGTTCGATCTTGCGCAGCGACCCCGATGTGATCTATGTCGGAGAGATCCGCGATCGCGAGACCGCCGATCTATCCATACGAGCGGCTCTGACCGGTCACTTGCTCTTCTCCACTCTCCACACTAATACGGCGGTGCAGGCGATTTCTCGCCTCGTCGATATCGGCGTTGACGGGACCCTGATCGGGGCCAGCCTCATCGGCGTCGTCGGTCAACGGCTCTTGCGCAAGAATTGCGACTGGTGCAAAGAGAGCTATGCGCTCACACAGAGCGAGACGGGCGTGATCAAGGAGATGCTTGGCGTCGACGTGCCGCCGAAACAACTGCAACGCGGACGTGGTTGCGCGCACTGTCATAAGACGGGATTCTACGGACGGCTCGCGGTGCACGAGGTCGTGGTGATCGACGACGAGCTGCGAACCCTCATCGGAACGAGCGGCACAAACGCCGGGATTCTCAAAGAGTACGTCGCGAAGACGGACTTCCAGGACTTACGCGTGGACGCGGTCGATCGTATGCTCAAAGGCGAGACGACGCTGCAAGAGGTAATCCGCGTGACCGTCTGACCCACGGCCAGCGCGACGTTTAGCAACTCTCTTGCAACTCCCAGTTCACGTTCCGTATAATGGACGACATGCAACCGAACGACTTCCAACAAGCCGCGCGGGCCATGATGCTCGACGCCCTACGCCGCAATCCCATCGATGCGACCTGGAACGGGCTCCACGACCACGACCACGAGGTACCCGACCTCAGCGCCGACGGCTTCGACGAAGATGCGCAGCGCGCGCGAGACAACGTGCGTGCCTTAGCGGCTTGGTCGCCGCAATCGCTCTCGGCTGAAGACCGTATCGACCATCGCATGCTTCTCGCGCGCTTCGAGACCGAAGCGCGCGAACTCGAAGCGCTCGAACCGCAGCATCACGATCCGTCCATCTATGTCGACACCGCGGTCAACGGCGTCTACTCGCTGCTCGCGCGCGAATTCGCGCCGCTCGCCGAGCGCCTGCCTGCCGTCCAGTCGCGGCTTGAGAGCATCCCGTCGCTGTTCGATGCCGGCATCGAAAATCTGCAGTCTTCGCCGGCGATCTGGACCGAGATCGCGATCGAAGAGACGCAAGGCGCAGCCGATTTCCTGAACGACGTCGTCGCTCCACTGGCGATCGACCGCCCGCAGATGCGCAAACCGCTCGATGCTGCGCTCGCCGCCTGCACGCGCTTCGAGACGTTTTTGCGCGACACACATGCGCAGCGCGACGGCATGAGCTTCGCGCTCGGTCGCGAGCTTTTCGATTTCAAACTCCGCGACGAACATCTTCTTCCCTACGATTGCGAGTCGCTGCTCGCGTTCGGTGAGAACGCTGTGTCATCGACGCTTGACAGCCTGCGCCAAGAGGCCGAGCGCGTCGACCCCGAACGCGATTGGGGCGCGATCGTCGAAGCCTTACGAACCGACCATCCACCGCACGGCGAACTTTTGGCGCGGTATCGCGAAGGCGTCGATCAGGCTCGTGAATTCGTGCAATCGCGCGGCTTGGCCACGATCCCCGGCGGCGAACAGCTGCAAGTCGTGGAGACACCGGCGTTCTTGCGGCCCACCGTGCCGTATGCGGCGTACATGCCGCCGGGCGCGTTCGACAAGCGCCAGGAAGGGCTTTATTACGTCACACCGGTGAGCGAAAAGTTAAAGCCCGAGGATCGCGCCGAAGCGCTGCTCGGCCACAACCGCTATGCGATGCTGCTGACCAACGTACACGAAGCGTATCCCGGTCACCACCTCCAGCTCGTCTGCGCGAATGCCACGCCGTCGTCGATCCGCGGGTTGTTCGACAGCACCGTCTTCTGCGAAGGCTGGGCGCTGTATTGCGAGCAGATGATGCTCGACGAAGGCATGACGCGGGATCCGCGCTACCGAATCTTTCAACTCAAGGACCAGCTCTGGCGCGCTTGCCGCGTCGTCATCGACGTCAAACTGCACACCGGCCGCATGACCTTTAATGAAGCGGTCGACATGCTCGTGAACGTCGCGCGCCTCGAACGTCCGAACGCGATCGGCGAGGTGCGGCGCTATACCCAGTCGCCCACCCAGCCTATGTCTTATCTCACGGGTAAGCAGCAGATCCTCGACCTGCGGACGAGCCAGGCAGCGCGGCTCGGCGCGCGCTTCGACCTGCGGGCTTTTCACGACCGGCTGCTCTCGTTCGGCACGATACCGGTGGCCCTGATCGCCCGGGCGTTTGACCCCGAGAATTAGGACTGGCGGTGAAATGGTGTGACGGGGATCACGGTCGAATGACGGTCGGACCGACAGACCGATCAGGAGCGATCCGTGAAGCGATTCCTCGCAAACGCCCTTCAGATGACCATCGCCGTCTACATGGGATTTCTGATGTCACCGGTCGCGATGTCCGTCGGCTGGGAGTGGCGTCACTGGGTCTTCCACTGACCCGATATCGGAATTGACCGCGCCCCCCGAGCTCGTCAAGGTACAGCTATGCTCGGGACTTCTCGTTCGCGATAGCTCGTTGTTGCTGGTTCGCTGCGTCTACGCAGCCGAGCCGCAAGCTCTATGGGTCTTGCCCGGCGGTCGCCAAGAAGCGGGCGAGACGATCGAGGAAGCGGTCGTCAGGGAATTCGCCGAAGAGACCAGCTTGCACGTGCGTCCCTTATCGCTTGCCTACGTCAGCGAATCGCTCGATCCCGATCACAGCTACCACGTCGTCAACTGCACGTTCTTTATGGAAGAGATCGGCGAGCGCGCCGCGCCGAAACCCGCTGATCCGGCAGTGGTCGAGGCGCGGTTCGTCGCCACGAGTGACGCGCCGGCGTTACTCGCCGCCGACGTGCTGCGCATTCCGGTGGTCGCGGCGCTTGCAGGGGACCTGGGCCGCCGCTACTTCTCGTTCCGTCCAGAGACGACCGTCGTGCCGTTCTTCGGCAGACAGGCATAAGGCTTTTCGATCGTGGGCTACCTGATCGATCCCCCGGAACACGTCGAAGGCGTCTATGTCGCCGTCTTCGGGCAAACGGACCTCGGCGACGCGACGGCGATCGATCTGCTGCGCTCACATGGCATAGACGCGAAACCGTTTCCCTTGATGGGCGACCTTCCGTTCGCGATGCTCGGACCAGGCAGCGGCGGATCGCTCTTCGGCGGCGAAACGCTCGTCTGCGTTCCCGAGGCGGACGCGGAAGCGGCGCTCGACATCCTCGCGGACGAATTCGACCTATGGGAAGAGGAAGCCGGCGACTGACGTGGCCGATCTGCAGAACGAGTTCGCCTGGTCTTGGTCGCGTCACCGGACGTTCTACGAATGCCCGCGGCGCACGTATTGGCGATACTACGGCTCGTGGGGCGGTTGGGAGAGCGACGCTTCGAAAGATTCCGCGCTCGCGTATCGGCTGACCCAACTCAAGAGCCTCGCGATGCTCGTGGGCGAGTCGTTTCACAACGTCATAGGCGAGCGTCTGCGCATGCGCAGTGAAGCGCCTTCACCGGTTCCGATCCAACTGATCCGCGACGAAGTCGAGCGCCGTCTCCTTAAGCGGGTTCGCGAGTCGCGCAACCGCGATTGGGAGCGCTTCGGTCAGCCCAAGCAGTACGCGATCCTGTTCGAAGACTACTATGGGATCGGCGTGAGCGCGGCGCAGCAAGATGCCGCGTTGAAGCAGATAGGCCTGTGCGCCGACACATTCGGCCGTTCGAGTTATGCGCGGCGGTCGTTTGCGATACCGCGCAAGCGGCTGCGGATCATCGACCCGCCCGGTTTCGACGACGCGAAGATGGTCGTAGACGGCGTGACCGTCTTCGCGAAGCCCGACCTCGTGGTCGAGGACGAGCAGGGCATGCTGCACATCGTGGACTGGAAGACCGGACGGCCGAGCAAGGCGAATATCGCGCAGCTCGCGGTCTATGGCCTATATGTTTCCGAAAAACTCGGGGCGCCGATCGAGAACGTCGTCGCTCACCTCGTCTATCTCGTGACCGGCGAGGCGGACCGTTACGCTAATCTGCGCGAAGGCGTCGGCGAGGCGCAGCGCATGATCGCCACGTACGCCGCCGACGTGCGCGATCGGCTCACCGACATCCCGAATAACGTGGCTGGCGACATCGAGCAATTTCCGATGACGACCAACACTGTGCTCTGCCGGCGCTGCAATTTCCGCGAGATCTGCGGGCGGCTCGACGATGCGCCAACCCCGCCGCCCGACGACGAAGACTAGACCGCTCGAGCGCGGCGCGCGATAGCGCCGGCATGATCGATCACCCCTTGGCAATTCTGCCGGACTACTCCGACGCTGCCGCTCTCGCGGCGGTCGCCGCACATCGCGTCACCGATGTCGCCGTTGAAGGCTCGGTCATCGACCAGCCGACTTTTTTCACCGGACGGCACACGCATGCGTGCCACGAGACGTTCGACATCGTCACCGAACACGGGCTCACGTTGCGCGTGATCGACAATGTCTTGCTTGCGCCCGCGATCCCCGTCAACGTCGGCGATACCGTGGTGGTCCAAGGACAACTGGTGCCGAAGGCAGGCGAGTCGATCATCCACGATACGCACCACTGCCCAGGTCCGGGCTGGCACCGCGGCGGATGGATAGAGTGGCGCGGCCACCGCTACGCCTAGGGTTAATTTGAAGGGGCCGATTTCGGCGTCAGATCGTTCCATCGTTTTCGGTTGGGCCCGCAGGGGTGGGCTCGTTCGGATAGCCGAGTTTCAGCAGCTGCGGCACGGTCACAAAGCTGTAGCCTTGCGCGCGCAGGGCAATCACGATCAGTCTCGTGGCCTCGACCGTGGCGCGCCGATCGCCGGATCTCCCTCTGTCCCCATCGTGCAAAACGATGATGCTGCCGTTCTTCACGTGCGCCAACACGCGCTTTGCGATTACGGCGGGCGGCGGGCCAGTCCAGTCCGCCGGCAACGGCACCGACCACATGATCACCCGGTAACCTTTCTCGCGCGCAACGCGCAGCACGAGAAAATCTCGTGCGCCGAACGGCGGCCGGAAAAGCGCCGGACGCGTCCCTGTGGCTTGATAGATAGCGTTCTCGCAGTCGTCGATCTCGCGTTCGACGTGCCGCCGCGACAGCAGCACGAGGTGCGCGTGATCCCACGAATGGTTGCCGAGCGCGTCGCCGTCGCGCAGCTCGGTGCGCAGGATCTCCGGATGCGCGGCGACCGCCTTTCCCACCACGAAAAACGTGGCGGGCGCGTGGGCGCCATGTAAATACGCCACGATCTCATCGGTGTACGGCGGATTCGGCCCGTCATCGAACGTGAGCGCGACGACCTTCTGATGCACCGGAACTTGCGTCACAGTCGCGCCGAACATCTGATTGTACGGCGCCTCGGAGATGTACCACGCCGCCGCGACTAGCACCGCGACGATTGCCGTGATGACGATGATCCGTTTCAGGTTCATCTGCCGCCCGGAAGCGCGTGCACAGCATGCACCACGGCGAGTTCTTGACGGATCCGGCTTTCGGCCGCTATCACGTTCGGAGGGCCAAACGCGCGGATCTCGCGCACGAGAGTCAGATAGCGTGGGTCTTTGCGCGGAACGCCGGCGCTGATATCGATCGGCGCGCTTGGATCCGATCGCGCCGGCATGCCGACTTTATACTCCACCGATTTTGTGGTGGCCCAATACTCCGGATCCGTGAACGAAAACGCCCGGCTGCCGCCCTCGTCTCCCAACGTCTGCTGGACGGCGATGATGTACTCGTCCTTCGGGTTCGGCAGCGCCGGTTTGTCGTCGACATCCCAGAGGCCGTCGGCGCGCAGCTGTTCGAAGAGGAACGTGCTGTCGGGCCCCGCGAGCGGAACCGTGAACTGCTTCGTGATGAGGCCGTTCCGGCTCGTCGCCGAATAGAACAGCGAGGTCTTCCCGTTATCGTTCGCAAGCCTGAACGTCTCGTTGGAGACAGCACCGCCCGCGTAGTAGCACTGCAGCGTCACCTGCCACGTGCTGTTCTCATTTTGGATTTGGCGAACGGCCTCGAACTGCGGCAGCCATGGCCCGAAGAACAGCTTGTAACTCAGCACTGCGCCCGCGACGATGCACGCGATGACGATGACGGCGCGCCACTTCTCCGTCACGCGGTCGCCGCCGCTCCGAGATAGATGACTGCCTGCAGCGCTCGATATACCTCGCGAAAATCAGCTGACTCGAACCGTATCGTCCGCGCGGCGATCCGCTTGATGCTCGGGATGAGCTCCAGGTGATCGGCTTGCGCCGTCCGATACGTGTCGATCTCCATCACGATCGGCGTCGGCAGCGCGAACGGTTTCGCCGCTTCTGCTTTGCAGGCGCGCGCGGCGGCGCTGCGCAGCGCCGCGCAGACCGCTGACGGCGAGACGCACTCGGCCGCGAAATACGAGATGCTTCGCTTCGTCTCAACCGTATGAGCCCACGGCAGCGTCGCCGCGGCTTCTTCTAGCGTGGTGCGATCGCCGCTGACCATCGTGACCGGCACGCCCCACGCCCCGGCCAATGCCGCATTGATCGTCAATTCGCCGATCGGCGCGCCGTTGAGCCTGCATTCGAAGATCACGCGCGGACTATATGTGTGGCCCATGACCGCCTCGCCGGCGCCGATAGCTCCGTGATACGCGATGAAAAATGCGGCGGAGAATTCCGGCGTCAGCCCTTCGAGCATGAAGTTGGGCTTGAGCCGGCCAGAGACGATGGTGGCGCGTTGGTCGAGCCGTTCGGTCAGCAGATTGCGCATGGTCGAATGTGAGTCGTTGACGGTCACCGCTTTGGCGCCGCCGTCAAAGGCACCGCCGACAGCCGCGTTCACCTCGTCGGTGACGATCTCGCGCGAGCGCGCGTACTCCTTGCTGGTTGAGGGCCGCACTTCATCCCAATGGACGATGTCGGCGCAGCCTTCCATGTCGACGGAGATGTAAATGGACGGTCCGTCAGACGCGATAGACATATTAGCCGGTATTCCCCGCATGAGTTAGCAAAAAACGGCGTGGTATCTCAATTCATTGGATCAGCATTCGGCGCCTTTGAACGTCGCATATTCCACAACCCGTGCGCTGCGAGGATAGCGGAGAAGACGGAGGTCACGGCAAGCGCGAGGAGAGTCCAAACGAAAAAGAACGCCCCGCTGGACTCGGCGAGCGCGCCGGCCGGCAGTCCACCTGCTCTGCTCACGTGAACAGTGAAAACCACCAAGCCCGCGAGCGATCCGAGGAGCATGATCGCGTGCCCCGATCGCCGCTCGGCAAGCACCAGCGCCCCGTAAAGCCAGATGACGAGGACAGCGATTACCACGGCGTTTGAGGCCGGTGACCTATCGCTCCCATAGACGATATCATCCGTAAAATGAAGCGAGAGGAGGATGATCGAGAGCAGAGACACGATGGTCAAGACATTGTTGTGCTTCATAATTAGAACTCTCCGCGGCGCCCGCGCAGATCGGGACTCTTCGTAAGCGATTCAACGGCGTTGACTTCGTCCATGACCGTGCCGCCGATCTTGTCCGGCGCAAGCGTCGGTCGCACCGCGTCCGGGTGCGCGCGGGCGACGACCAACAGCAATACGCCGCCGTCTATGGAATCGATGACGCGCCCCACGCGGCTATTCGCCGCGTCATAGACGATTAGCGACGCGTCGACGCGTCCGACGACGGCGCGATCAGCATCCAACACGCGACCGGTGCCGTCGACGTGTCCGAGCAGCGCTGCTCCGTACGCGTCACCATAAATCTCGCCGCCGCGCACGCTCGCGATAGCGGGGCCGGGGGCTTCTCCAAGCGTGACCATGCCGCCGGCGTCGACGAGCGCGACGATCGTATCCGAAGGACCGTACACCGGTCTCATAGCCCGACGCGCGCCTCGCGCGCGGAGGTGGCCTGCGCATCGAGGACGTCGTTGACGAGTTTGTCCGCTCGTTTATTCTCTTCGCGCGGGATATGCCGCACGCGCGATGACGTGAACTTTTGCAGTAGCGCTGTGGCTTGAGCGTGCAACGGTCGCATCTTGACATCTTTGACCCGGTATTCGCCGTTGAGCTGGCGCACGACGAGTTCGGAGTCTAGGCAGACCTCGACATCTTTGCAGCCTGTCTCGATTGCGCGTTGCAACGTCGCGATAAGTGCGCGATATTCGGCGACGTTGTTCGTGGCGACGCCGAGGAACTCCGAGACCTCGGCGATCACCGCGCCGTTAGACGCGACGATGACACCGCCGCCCGCCGCCGGACCCGGATTGCCGCGTGCGCCACCGTCGGTGTAGATCGTGCAGATGCCGTCTTTTTTCACTTACTTGGGATGCGGCGTGGGCTGCGTCGTGGCCTTCTGCCCCTGAAGAAACGAGCCGGGTTCGAGATAGACGTAGCCGTCTTGATAGTCGAACGATATTTTGAAGTAGCGCAGCACGTCGTACCCTACAAGCCCGTCGGAATCTTCAGCTTCGAACGCGCTGCCGCCGGTCGTGCGCATCAGCAGAAAATCTGTGAAGGCTACCGAGCCGAAATGATACGAGGAGACTTGTGTGGGGATCATCGTGATCTCGCCGCCTACCCCGCTCGCGGATATGAACGGCAAGTAGGAGCTTATACTTCGACCGAGTCCTTCGTCGGACACGTCCTTCGGGTGAGCCCCGGCGAATGCTGAAAATACGAGCACATCTGTCGATCCGGTATCGAGGATGAAATGATCGCCGATCGCAGCGCCGACCTGCGCTTGCACGTAGGGGACGCCGTCGTCGAGAGCAATCGGCACCGCTATGCTGCTCGTCGGCGGGACGAAATCGCCTGGCGGAGTTGCCGTGACCTGTCCTTTGTCGAAGTCGATCGTCACCGCCGCATTCGCGATGAAGTCGAACCCAAGCAATCCCACGATCTTCGTATCGTAACCGCGCTGTTGCGTGAAAGGCACGCAGTCGACGTACGTGTTCGTAAGACTGATCGGCCCGACGTCCATGTTCGGGATAATCGCCTGCGTTGACTCGTACGCGCCCATCGTCTGCTGAACGGATTTGCCGAACGTGCTGATACCTAGTTCCTTTGCGACCTCGCTATCCAGTAAGATACCGCCCGCGCCGGAATCCAGGATGAAATCCAAACCGCGTCCCTTGATCATGACGCGGACGATCACCGCGCCGTCATCTATTCGCGCTGGTAAGACGACGCTCTTCACGTTCGCCGGAAAGCTCGCGATTGGAGCACGACCATCGGGGATCTTGATTTGATCGCTTGACACCGGCACATCGACATCGTCCGAAAGCACGCGAATGTCCGTATCGTTCGCCACCCATCCGTCAGAGACGTGCGTGTGCCATGCCTCCATCAGCCCGTTGACGGGGTGGTAGTCGTCGTAGGTCGTCGTAACGCGTTCGTCCGGATACGCCGCGTCCGCGCGATCGACCAATCCGGTCTTCTCGTCGAAGTAGAGCCACTCGAGGCGGCCGTCGGGCGGATTGACTTTCAAGACGTAGGCGGGTACCGGACTGGTGACTTCGCCCGCGACAGTGACACCGCTCGTCGGCGCGATCATCGCGTCGCGCAGCGCCTGTGCGTCGACTTGATTTTTTTTGTGCACGCCGACTTCCAAGACGACGATGCCGTTTTCGTTCAGACGCCAACGCTGGCCGTGATACCGGCCGGACTCGGTTGTCACAGGACCAAGCGTGTACGTATCGAGGTAATCGTCGCCCACGGACACCGTTCGATCGCTGCCGGTCAAGCCATACGCATCGATCGAATCGACCTCGATCTCGGTTGCTGCTTTGGCTTTTTCCGTGCCGTGTGCGGTCTTCCACTTTGCGATGACGTCGGCGACCGTAACTTTGCTCGGGCTAAGACCGGGTGGCGGCGCATCGGGCGGAAGCGCAGTCGACGGCGGAGCGCCATCGGCCCTTGCGATCGCACAAGGGCTCGTTAAAGCGAGCGCCATTGTGAGGACGCCAAGAACGAACAGCAAGATAGGCGTCGACTTCATAGTGAGCCTCTCGCGTCGAGACCAACCTCAAAATGCCGGGACGATGGAACGGCAAGGTCGGTGCCATGCGTTCATCTAAACGAACGCAATACCGCACCCCTTGAACATACAGGAGCACGTTAGGCATGACTTCAATTTGGCGCGCCGCCGCGGTCGCCCTCTGCTTTGCGGTCGCGAGCGTCGTCACATCGGCAGGCGCGCAAGGCGCCGCCTCCGGTATGGCGATGGCGCGCCCGCATCGGAGTCCGCAACCGAGCCCTAGCCCGAGCCCAAGTCCCACTGCCCCACCGACGCCGTCTTTTGCCCTCGATCAAATTCCGACGGGCACATGGCTGATGATATTGCAGCCGACCGGGTATCCCATTTACTCGAATATGACGCTCAAGGACGACGGCACGACCGTGACCGGCACGTGGGAGTACGATCCGAAGACCACGTACGCCCTGAGCGGCACGCGAGACGGGTCGCATATCAAACTCGCATTGAAACTGCCGGCGAAGTCAACTACCGATCAGGTCGGCACGATGGACATCACGATCGATACGTATGCTGACATGTTCGGCTCGGTCAGCATCGGGCCGATCACCGACATGCCGTTCACGGCAGCGCAGCACTCGCGAGTCCCGCCGCCGGTCGACAGCACTCCGGCGCCGGACGATTCGCCTTACCCGCCGCAATAACGACTACCGGATAACCAACAACGCGAAAAATAAAAGGGGCCGACTAGCGTCGGCCCCTTCATTCGTATTCGAGGATCTAGTGCAGCGGCGCCAGCATGATGGACTTCGCGCCGAGGGCTTGCGCGACGTCGAAGAACGCCTGGTTGCTGATCATGTGATAATCCAGGTCAGCTTTCTTCCCGAGACCCGGCGCCTTGTCGATGTCGTTCATGACTTGCACGTGGATCTTGTGGCTCACGGCCTTATCGAGCAGAAATTCGATCTGGAACGTGCCATCTTTGGCGGTACCGGCTGTCGCAAGCGTCGTCGCGAGCAACTTACCAGTCATCTTCGGATCGGCCGCCGGAAGTTTGACGCCCGCAGCGGTCGCGATCTTCAGTGAATCGCCGACGGCGAAGTCAAACGTCTTCAGCCACATTCCCACTTCGGCCGCGCCATATTGCTTTGTCAGTTTCGCGACTTCCGCTTTGACCGTGGCCGCGCCGACCATCGCTGTCAATGCCTTCGCTGTCGAGTAGTACTCTGGTCCGCCGCCCGCGGCAACAAGTGCAGCAGTGACGTTGAGCGCGGGCGCGCCGGTGTAGACCGGTCCGCCGAAGCGGCCGTGCATCTCGCCGCCCATCTTCGTATCTTTGCCCGTGTCGCTCGGCGCCATGGCCGCTCCCGACATCGCGCCGCCAGCCGCCGCGGTTGTCGCCGCCGGCATGGCTGTCGCTGCAGACTGACTGTTATCCGAGCCGGAGCTCCCCGAGGAGCCGCACGCCGACATGCTCATCATGAGGGCCGCTGCCAGCCCGAGGCCGGCCATTCCGCGAACGAGGTTCATTGAAACGTATCTCCTTCTGTCACGCTTAGTAAGAGTCGCTAAACATATATCGTGGGAAGAACGCTTTCGGATGTCCGGCGGCCGAACACCAACCGACTCCGTCGAGACGCTATCATAGCCGTACCCACTGGATGCGAACTCTTACGTCCTCCAGCATGGTACAGCAGCCTACGCCACGTCTTTCGTTGCCGCACAACGCAATCGAATCCTGTTTCGTCCCGCCGAGCGGTTTAATTCCGCGCTTCGGGCGATGGTGTGCGCCGCAACGTTGAGAACTCATCGCGACCTAGACGAAAGGGCTTCATGCTATTTCTTCCGGTAATAGCAGTGCTTGCGATTTCCGGGCCCGGCGTTGTCCAGCCGCCGCCCGCCATTCACACTGCGATCAGCGCCAACGACAATCGCATCCCGGCGGGAACGATAGTCCGCGGCGTCTTGCATCTGTCGATCGACGCGCGCTGGGGAGAATGGCATCCCGACGGTGGCGCCCGCCCGGGCGTGCCGATGCAAGCGTTCGGCGAAACCGGAAAGCCGCTGCAGATTCCCGGCCCGCTGATCCGCGTTCCGGTTGGCACCGAGGTCGAGCTAAGGATTCGGAATCTCATCCCGGCGACGGAGCTCACCGTGCACGGCCTGATCGATCGACCGTCAAGCGAAGACCGCTCGGTCAGCGTTGCCTTTGGCGCGGCGCGTGTGGTGCGATTTCGCGCGGGCGCGGCCGGCACATATGCCTACTGGGCGACCACCACGCATTCGGCTACCATCATCGATCGAATCGGATGGGATTCACAGCTATCCGGCGCCATCGTCACGGATGGCTCGCGCGCGCCGAAGGGTGGCAATACCGATCGCATATTCGTGATTGGAACGTGGGATAACGTCAACGACGCTCCCAAAGTCCTCGCACAACGCTACACGCTTGAGACGTTCAATGGCTTGGCATGGCCGTACACTGAGCGCTTGTCGTACGCGCAGGGCACCGTGGTTCACTGGCGATGGATCGACGCGGGGTCGGTAGCCCACCCACTCCATCTGCACGGCTTCTACTTCCGCGTGGATTCTCGCGGCGACGGCATCAACCAACTGGACTACCCGGCCGCCGACCGCGACGAAGAGGTGACAGAACTCGTCCGCGCCGGCGGCACGTTTACGATGACGTGGAAAGCCGATCGGCCCGGCAATTGGTTGTTCCACTGCCACATTCCGGCGCACACGGTGGCGCATCTCCCGTTCCCCGATATGCTGTCCGGTACGCCGGCCGTCTCCATCGACCAATTCGTGAACGACTATGTGCCGCACGCAGAGATGGGCGACATGGTATTGGGCATCACCGTGCATCCCAGTCCTTCGTGGCGCACGCAGACAGAACCGAAACCGGCGCGCCATCTTGCGCTCGTAGTGGAAACTGCCCCCGACAACACGCCGCAAGCACCGTCGTTCAGCTACGCGATCCGTGACGGCGCCGAAGAAATTCGCTCAGGCAGCCACATCGGGCCGCCGCTCGTGCTCACGCAAGGCGTGCCGGTCGCGATCGACGTCGTCAATCACTTGAGCGAGCCGACGAGCGTCCATTGGCACGGCATGGAACTAGCCGATAGTTTTTACGACGGTGCGAGCGGATTCAGCGGTTACGGCGACCGGATCGCGCCGGCGATAGCGCCGGGCGCGACCTTTCGCGTGCAATTCACGCCGCCTCGCGCGGGCACGTTTATCTACCACACGCATCTGCACGATCAATGGGAGTTCCGCGGAGGACTGGCGGGACCGTTGATCGTCGTTCCGCCCGGCTCGCGCTTTGATCCGACTGTGGACCACATCGTGATGCTGACCGCTCCGAGTGCGGTCGGCGACATTTTGACCAAGGAGCTTGTCAATGGGTATCGCGATCCGCCGCCATTGATCATCCACGCCGGCGTCACTCAGCGATTTCGTCTGATCAATGTGGCGGCGGCTAACCAACAGCTCGTCGTCTCGCTCGAATCGAACGCCGAACCGGTACTCTGGCGACCCATCGCCATCGACGGCGCTGACCTGCCGGCAGCTCGGCAGACAGATCAGCCGGCCGATCAGACGCTCACAATCGGAAAGACGCTCGATTTTGAATTCACGCCGGTGGCACCAGGCGATCTCGTGTTCGTGGGTCGCGCAAAACCCAAAGGCTTGATCGTCGCGAGGCTGGCCGTCCACGTTATTTGACCCCGCGCCGAACGGAGACGAACCGACTCGGCGGCTTACGACGTGAAGTGGATGACCTCTATGTGGTAGCCGAACGTACCGTCGTTATTGTCGTACGACGACACCTCGACGGCCATCAAGTCGGAACTGCGATCCCAGCGGTAGTCCGACATACCAAGGTATGTCGGGTCCGTCGTCACAGCGAAATTGGATGGGAGAATGTTTGCGATAGCGGTCTGGATGATCGCGATGACATCGCTTTTCGCGCCGCCAAGCGACGGCGTATCACACTCGAGAAACCACTTCGACGTTCCGCCAGATCCGCTTTCGTTTGCGAAATCACCGTTGACATCGCACGACTTCATGAATTCGCCGAACGTCACGCTCGTGTCGAAGTACGTCTTTTCCTTATTCGTCGGATTCCCGCGCAACGACATGAAGTTGTCCGACCCGTTTTGGACACCGATCTGCACGAAATTTCGCACCGCTTTCCCAAGGTCGTCGCGCTGCGTCGCGCTCAATCGCGCGTACGGAACCCAGTGGAGGTTCGCCGGAAGATAGTGACCGACGCGCACCGTGAAGCCCGCGTTCTTCGAATCCGAATACGTCTCCACGTAGACGAATTGATGCGCTGAGGCCTTCTGCCAATCGAACCAGCTATCGCCGCTGTCGTTCGTCCCCTGCGTGGCGGTGAAGCTCGGAACGAGGGTACCCACGCGAAGTTCGATATACGCGATCGTCTGAGCGCGCGACCACGACTTCGGGACCTTCCAATCGAACTGCAAAGCGTAGCGCTCGTCGGCGTCGGCTGCGGCATATTCGTCGAAGATTCCGCAGACGGGGCATTGCCGCTTGATGACAGGGCTCAAGTTGTACGACACCTGGTTTTCGTCGGTGCTCTTTGCGCCCGCTCGCCAGGCGGCGAAATTCAGCGGCGCCTGAGCGAGCGCGGCCCCGACCAGCGAACTGAGCTGCGCGCCGGCATCCGTCGATTGAACCGCGGGAGTCGCTCCCAGTGATAGCAAGCACGCGGCCAGACCAGCGACCACCGCGAGCTGCCGCGAGATATTTCGAACCTGAGTTGGCATCATGACGCGAGCCTTCCAGCAGGGTGAAGCCTGATAGCATGACTATCGGCGCCTTTCCGGCCCGCCGCTAGCGGACGGGGTCTGGCACACACCTCTCCGACCGGACAACTGGACGCGTCCTGCGAATGACGGAGGATGGGTGAGCGTACTCGCACGACTCGATTTTTCTATTGCGCCGCACTATTTACTTTCTTAGCTGTCCTCGGCGGCTGTGGGCAGAATTTGCGGACTTCCGCGCCCGCTGTCGATCTGCCGGAAGCGATAAACCGGGTCCCACTAGAGCGTGCGCACGTGACGGCAACGATTACACGCGACACCGCTGCGCGACAAGATGTGATCAGCGTGAATGGCGTCGTAATCGCTATGCCTCAGCTTCAAACGGCTTTCGCCGCCGACTACCAGCCCTCAGATCCCGACTTGGTAGTTGAGGCCGCGCAAGATGTAAAATACGGAACGGTTGTGACCGTTATGTATACGGCCAATCAAGCGGGTTTCACGACGTTCGGTCTCGCGAATCGCTTTAGGGGTCAAGGGGCAAATGACGGAACATCTCGTGGGATTTCAGAAAGCCATTGGGGACGCGCGGAATTCGCCGCGCGCTCCCGATTCGGGTTCGCTTACTGTTTACGTGAACAAAACCAATCGCATTTATCTCGGAGACAAATCGATCTCGGATCAGCAGCGGCTTTATCCGGGCATTGCAGAAGCCGTGCACGACCATCGGCTCCGGCACGAGTCGATCCGTATCGCGCTCGTAGTGGATCAAGACGCGACATGGGGCACGGTCATGCACATTATCGACGCCGCTCGGCAGGCACACGATGATGACATCGGCTTTGTCGTGGAATAACGCTATAGCGCCGCGCTAATAGTCGGGGCAGGGCGAATCCAATTTCCATTTCAAGCAGAGTTCGCTGACGATCGATGCCGGCACGCCGCTCTTTGCGAGTGTGCTCGCCGCGCCGTTGCCCTTCACGCCCAGAGCGCCTTCGCTGCCGCCGTGCGCGATTTGCTTCCATGATTCGCCGGTGACGCGCTTGTAGGCTAAGTAACCGTGGCCCTCGGGGTTCCAATGCCATTTCAACAAAGCGTAGTCGCCGGTCACGTGGATTTCGTCGATGAACATCCCCGCGTCTTTTTGATGAACGGCTGCCTTCACGGCGGCGATGGCGGATGCCGGACCCACATCTGCAACGGCAACGACGCCGGCTGAGATCACCGCGACCAGCGACGCGAATCCAACCAATATCGTTTTCATGGCTGCCCCGTTTCAGCGAACTTGGTGCCGCTTCGGCAACTCGTAGGTCAAGGCGTCACGATCCCAGCCCCCAACCTTGAAGCACTGAAGATAGATCGAATCGAGGAACGAGGTGAGAGCCTCTTTCGGATTCGGCGATCGACGAACCTCATCATATCCAAGCACCCACTCATGAAGTTGCCCTGACCAGGCAGACCCTCTCGGCTCGAGCGAAATGGCCTCCGCACCTTTCGGCTCCGGATAGATATAGCCGTAGAAGAGCGGCCCGTTCTGTTCGTCTCCCAGATACAGACCGACGTTCATCAATTCTGCGTCGAGATCGTACTTCATGATGTAGCCGCGATCGGTGGGCGCTTGGACGCGTTTTCCGTTGAACAGAATCAGCGCGAGGTCGAACGCCCCCCACCACAGTTGGACGCCGGAACGCCCGAAGAAGCGGCTGCGCCAACGATCGAAAATCCCGGCGATCATCGTGGACGTCTGGAACCAGCGCAACGCCGCGGTCGGATCATAGTCCCGCGGCCGTCGGTCTTCGTGCAACGGCGTCACGTCGGGAATCTCTTGTGGGACCGGCGTGATCGCGCAACTGATCTCGAGCTCAGAGAGCGCTGCCGAGATTTCTGCGTAACCCTCGGCGACAGTGCGAGCCGGCAGCAGCGGGATGCGACGAGATCGACCGTCGCTTTTGAATATCGTGACGCTTGAATCAAAGATATCGAGCAGGCCTTCGATCGAGGAATCGACGCATGGGATGGGCCCTGTCGTCAGCCCGCGCGGAGTCAGGTAGAGCGGAGTGAACATCCAGTTCGGTTGAGGCGGTGAAAGCGCGAGGCGGATTTTGCCGAGCATCTGCGAGTACAGATGCAAGTACTGTTTCGTCGGCGCCCACTGCGACACGTCCAGGACATGCCACGGACCGGCGCCATCATTTCGCGTGCTGTCAACAATCATGGCTATCGTTTCTCCAGCGGAGCAGATTAGTAAGCTCGACGACGCGGGACCTGCCCAGTACAAAGAGGCCCATGGACAGATCTCCATGGGCCCCGGGAGTCTGGGAGAGGTCGTCTTACGCCGTCCGCCTGGACCCTCCGGAGAGCGCGCGAACGATAAGCAAGAGAATCACGCTGCCGATGAATGCGACGATGATGCTGCCGATGTTGATGCCCGTGACGCCGGCGTGACCGAAATAGCCGAACACCCATCCGCCGATGATGGCGCCGATGATGCCGATGATGAGATCGCCGATCAGCCCGCCGGGGCCCTCACCCTTGACGACCATGCGCCCGAGCCATCCGCCGATGATGCCGACGACGATCCATGATAGCCAACCCATACGACTTCCTCCTCACTCCCCAGCAGGGTGCGTGCTTGCGAGCGGCGCTGCGCAAGGGAGATAAAACGCGTTCTTTGAGCGCGTGTACGGTCCTGTCGCTCCAGGCTGATGCCGAAAGATTCGTAAATCCCTATTATTATCTGGGGCACCTAGATGCACTTTCGCGCAACCAAGGGAATCAGCAAGACGACGTCACTTATTTTCTCCGTCCCCGGAAACGGTCGTTCGACCATGAGTCGCGTTTCTTGGCGCCCGGTCCTACTCGCGATTTGCGCTCTTGCGGCGCTGATCCAGATTGCGGGCGTGATCGATGCGACGGGAATGGGTAGCGCGCCACCGTGGCTGGGCTTGTTGGGAGCAAACAGCGGCGCCTCTTCAAAGCCCTTTTCTATCGAGGTAACGGCTGTCGATCCCGGCGGACCGGCTGACCGAGCTGGACTCCGCAGGGGCGATCTCATCGACATCCGCGCGAACTCCCTCGTCGAGCGGTATTCCCTTTTAGATGCGCCGCTCAATGGACGGCCTATCGTCCTTTCTGTGCACGGGACTGATTCGGCCCAAGAAAGGCTTTCGGTCACACCGCAGCCGTTAAAGCCTACGTGGAATTTCTGGCCCGGCGCCTTCGCGGCGCTCTGGCTTCTGCTTTTCGCAGCCATGATCGCATGGCGCCGCTCAGACGTGCCGCAGATGAGACTGCTCTCGCTGTGGCTGGCGGTTTTCGTTCTTACGGGCGCCATGCTCGGTTTCGCGTCGCCCTGGGCTTGGATGTATGTTCTCCTGAACATCTCGTTGGCTATCGTTGGGCCGTTGTCGGTGGGATTGTTGGCGGCATTCGCAAGCGGTTTCGCTCAACCGCTCTCACTGTTTCGCCGTACCGCCCAATTGCTATGTTACCTATTCCTCGCGATATTCGCCGTGCTCTCGCTGGTTGGAATTGTCGGAGTTATCACGCTGCGGTTCGATCCGCTTCCTATCGTTGCCGGGATCGCGGCGTTGCTCCCAATTGCGGCCGCTGTGCTCGCGGCAGTGTTCTGCGGCATCTCAGCCATCGCCGCATCCCGCGGCGTCGAGCGGCAGCGGGCGGCGTGGACGCTCATACCTCTTGCAGCGTTTTTCTGCTTGTACATCATTGGTTGGATTGCCAACTCGTCGTCGTCGTCGTACGCCTATTCCGTCGGCGTTGGCCTTGTCAGCACACTGGTGTTTCTCACCGCACCGGTCGCGCTGACGTACGCGGCACTCAGCCGGCGGCTGATCGACGTCGGTTTCTTCCTAAACCGCGCGGCCGTCTTCACGATAGTCTCCGCGATCGTGATCGGTGCGTTCGTTCTGGTCGAGTCGAGTGTGAGCGAGTGGCTCGTGACGGTCGGCCACACTGCAAGCACCCTCATCAGTATGGGCTTGGCTCTTGGTCTGGGTCTGTCGTTGCGCTTCATTCACGGATACGTCGATCAATTCGTCGACCGTGTCTTCTTTCGGAAGCGGCATGAGGACGAGGCGGCGTTGCGACGGTTCGCGCACGAATCTTCCTATATCACCGATCGGTCCACACTATTGGAGAGAGCCGTTCGAGAGATCAAAGACCACACCGACGCCGCGGAGGCGACGATTCTCGTTAAGGACGGAGCCGCGGGATACTCGACAGGGATAGCGGACGGTGCGCGCACTATCGCGAGCAAGAACGACCCCGGTATTCTAGCGCTGCGCGCTTGGCACAAGCCGGTCGATCTCGGGTCGATCGAAGACACGGTCCTGCGCGGCGAGTTCGCCTTCCCGATGGTCTCGCGCGGCACGCTCGTGGGGGTACTTGTCTGCGGGGCAAAGAGCAGCGGCGAAAACTACGCACCCGACGAATCGGATGCACTCCTCGCTCTTGCGCACGGAGTCGGCACGGCACTCGACGTTCTCTCGGCGCAACTGGAGCAGCCCAACGAGCTCGTGCTCCGCGAGCTAGCCGAACTGCGCGAGGATGTGAAGCGATTGGCGCGCACGCAAGGCGAAGCCGCAACATACTAACGTGCGCGGTAAAGTGAGTTCGGCTACACTCTCACCAGCTCGACCCGCCGGTTCAACGCTTTTCCGGCGTCGGAGCTGTTCGGGGCAATCGGATGCGATTCACCAAAGCCCTCGGCAGAGAGTCGCCGCGGGGCGATGTGGTATCGCCCCTCGAGATCGAGAGCGACGGCCGCCGCCCGGCTACGGGAAAGATCCAGGTTGTAATCCGCCCCGCCATCCGAATCGGTATAGCCTTCGATACGCATGTGCCAGGAAGGGTAATGACGCAACACTTGCGCGATCTCGGCGATCACCGTTTCTGAGCGAGGCTGGATCCGAGCGCTAGCCACGTCGAAGTGGATCCCATAGATGCGCGCGCGCTTGGCTTGGAGCAACGCTTGCGCTATGTTCGGCGATTCCCGCGTGACTGCCGAGTGGGGCCGTCGAGCGGCGACGAGTGCGTGGGGCGCTCCCGCAGCGACGAGCGCGTGGCACGGCAGCGCTCCCGACGGCGCTTGCGCATATTCCAGATGCGCGATTTTCTCGGCTTCAGGAATCTGCGCGCCGATATCATCGGCATCAAATCCGTTGTAGATGATCAGGCCGCGCTGATATCGAGCGTAGGCATGAATCCAGCCTTGCGCAGCTTTCAGGTTTTGCGCGAACATCAGGCCACACCAGTGCGGGTCGCTCGTCGTCATGATGTCGGTATCGCCGAGCTGTTGATACGTGTTGGCGAGATAGGCCTTCACATCGACGGCGTGCGCCGGATCGGAAGGACTGTTCCCAAGCGTCGAAGGGTCGGCGATCGTGAGAACGGTGCCGCGGGCGGCGCCCGCGCCCGCTGCCGACGTCGTGAACGGATATGGGAGGAACTGATAGTCGGACTTCGTGCACTGATCGGCGTCGCGGATGATAAGTGTGCGGCCCGCCCCCACCCAACGCAGCAGAAGCGCGGTCTGTTCGGCGTCCAAGTTCTGCTGCGCGCTGCAGCTGGCAGCGATCAGCGCAACGCGCGCCGGCGCCAGAGCAGCAGCATCGAGCAGCGGCAAGAGCACTCGGGTGAAATGAAAACCGGGGATGAGATTCGGGTCGGATTCGGGCACCTTCATGCCTGCCTGCCGTGTGAAGACGACAACCGCTGGGCCAACTCCGGAGGGCTGATCGTAACAAGATGGAGGCCGCGAGATTCGGTGGGCGACGACGATCTGGGTGCGCGCGATGCCGACGAGCATGTCGCCGCCGTCGACCACCCTCAGCGAGTCGCCCGGAGCCGTGGCAGCGTTGCCATCGACTGCGCCGCGCCAAACGTCTTCGTAGCCGATACAGGAAAACTCGACGAGCGTTTTGCCGACGACCCCGGTCGCCAATACCGATCGCGAAGCAGCGGGCCACACGCGCGGAATCTCGCCCCTGAACCCATTGATGACATAGTCGCCATACGCCGTCGGTGAGTCCGCCATCGACCAGTAGCCGCTCAGGTTGGCCGCGGGCGGCGATGATGTTGACCCGAAAGCGGCGACTTGGCTGATGCCGAAAAAGCCTTGTCCGGAACGAGCGACCGTGACCCGCACGAACCTCGCGTTTGCATCAACCGCCAATGGCCCAGCAGATGCGCTGGGAGAGTAGTCGATGCTGCCGGCGTTTGCATAGCTGCGGTCGTCGTCTGAAGTGGCGAAATCCACGTGGGCCGGCCCACTCGCGGTGAACGCAAAACTCGTGATGTGAGCCGACGACTGCAGTTCATAAACTAGCTCGATCGGCTTGGAAAAACTTTCCGGCGGGGCCCATGAACCCCCGGCCGCGAGATTCTCGACCCCACTTCCCGCGCCGGGTGTCCATCGTCGGATGAACGCACCGTTGAGCATGGACAGGATATTGTCGTTGGGCGTGGCTGACGGCGTCGCGGAGGAGACCGCTGATGTCGGTGACTGCACGAGCGTCGACATGGGGGTCGGGCTTGGACCCTCGCTCGCAGTCGAAGCGCTCGCCGTTGATTCGATCGGAGCCGCCGACTCTATCGGGGCGGCCGAGGACGCAGACACGGCCGAAGCAGGCGCACTCGCTTGCCGGGCGCCGGCTCCTTGATTGTTATCCCTCGTGCACCCAGCCATCAGGCACGCGAGGAGAACGTATGCGAGCCCGCGCGAACTCATGATCCGGCGGGCGACTTTGCTAGGACGTCTGACATAGTCTGATGTTGCTCGGTATGACGTACGTACGGGTCCGTTTGAAGATCTGATGATTATACGATGCGATGCCAATGCCCAGGAGCCCGGCGTCGTAACCGTACGTACCGGAGACGTTGAGTTCGCGGCGCTCGCATGGAGCGATGGCCATCGGCCCGGTGGCGACGAAATTCGCTTGTATGAAAAGCGCCACGAACACATCGCCACTCGTTTCGCCAAGAATCGTTTCGAGTTCTTCGGGGGCGCCAAGCTTCACCTCGATCTTCGGCATCATCACCGTGAGCGAAAGGCCGAGCGGCGCGACCGACATGGTTCCTCCGTACGAGTCGAGCCCTCCGTCGCTGTCCATTGTGGTTTGCGCGTCGCCGCTCGAAGTGGCGTCATTGACGCTGACGTCTCCACCGAACGACGCATGATACGATCCCTGCGCGACGGTGGTTTTGCTCGTAAAGGCGGGGGAAAATGAGAAACCGGTTTTGATGTTTAGTTCGAACGGCAGCGGTCCGACGAAAAATGGTATTCTGAACCCAAGCGGGAGCTTGATGACGGCCGCCTCGTCGAAGACATCTTTATCATCGCCGCCGTGATCTTTGTCAAACGCGACGCTCCACGTGAGGTCGAATTTGCCGTGCAGGTTCCCGTCGCTGATGCCGATGCGCTTTGTCTGACCATTGGCCAAGTCTATGTTGACGGAGTTCGTCAAGCTGTCGAGTTCGCCCGTGGCTTTTACCTCGAGCGTGCCTCCGCCATGGCTCTTGTCGGCCGTGAGCTCCATCTCGAGGTTGTCGCCGTTCGGCGTCAACGTCATGTCGATATCCCAGTCCTGTATCGAGCCTTTGTAGTGGACCGGTGCATCGGCGAGAGCTGGGCTCGCTATCAGTCTGTCGATCCATGTGTTCGGATCATCGGCCACGTCGACGCGATGGAAACCCGTCGGCGTCACGTACGCGAGGTTTGCGAAACTGACGTTGTATTGCCAACCGATGTGCCCATCGCTGATCGCTTCATTGAGTGCAGCGGGGGCCGTGACGACGTGTAGTTGCGACCCATCGTTGCGGACGCTCACGATCTTTCGAAGCGCCAAACCCGAAAACACCGTCACCGTTCCTGGGGTCAAGGCTGCGATCGCGGGCGCAGATGCTGCATCGAACGTCAACGAACCGTCTTGAGCGACGCCGCGATACGACTGGCTCACCGTGGCGGCGTCGATCACCTTCGTTTGCGGGTTCCACGTGACGTTGAAGGTGCTCTGTGCCGGTGTCGCGATCGGGCTGGCGGCACTTTGACGAGAGTTGAGCGCAGCTGGCGCGGTCGTTGAACTGCTGCCGGCGACGGGAGCCGTTCCTTGGCCGCCGGCGGCGGGAGCCGACTCTTGGCTGCTGCCATGCGAGCAACCAACGATCGCTACGGCTCCCAAGGCGATGAGCCAGCAAGCATAACGGCGGATCATGGCGTTGGGCTCCCGGCGGGCTGGCTCTGCGCATTCGTCGCGCCATTCATGTTCTGCACTTGTTGAGCCGCTTGTTGCAGTTGCGCGGGTGCTTTCATCGGAGCGCAGGTAGGCGCGGGTGTCGAACTTCCAGAGCTGAGCAGCGATGCGGTTGTCTTGCCAACACAGTTCGGATCCGGCACGTCGTTCAGACCCCCCGAAGTAGTGCCTCCGGAAGCGTTGCCGCCGGCATTCTGGGCGGCCGCGTTTGTCGACGTTACATCACCCTGAGGCACGATAGTGGCATCGCTCTGTACTTGCGTTTGCGTACTTTGCTCCTGGCCGGGTCCGCCGTTTAGGTTGCCCACGATCTGCCCGCCTGCTCGGCTTCCAAAGAGAGCGTGCTGTATGGCTGCCGGCAGCGGTGGTTGACAGACACCGGCGCGCCACCAGAGGAAGAGAAAAATCCCCAGCGCGATTTCCAGGAGCGCGACGAGGAGCAGAACTCCAATACCGGCGCCGCCAGCTTGGCCACGCGAACTCGAGATGGAAAAATTCATGGGGACCACACTCCTTTGGAGCTCACGCTAACAGAGGACCGTGCGCCCCGCGTGCACGGCCCTACCCCTCGTCAGTCACCGTCCTCGCAGTGGAATTGTGCTTTGATTTTAGCCCGTGCGGCAGCATCGCTGTGTTCCGCACCGACCATCAGGGCGATTTGACTCCGCGAGTACGAAGGATCGAAGTGCTCTAACGTGATGGCAATGATGCCCGCGAGTGCGCCGAAAGCGACGCGAGCGTCAGCGCGGCTCTTGCGATACGTGGCTTTATGACGCTCTCCTCCGTTGGGCGCGGCTTCCTAGCGCTGGCGAGCGCCGGATGCCTTTGCCGGCCGGCCAAGGGTAGAACTACCACTCTCCCCTGCGCAAGCGCGCGCTACGGGTAACCGTGCCGACCGAACGCTGGCGAACGCTCCAGATAGTATGATGCGCTCTACCAAAAGCCGTCCGCGGCGTTGGCACTCGCCTTCGCCTCCTCCACGGACGACGCGCGTGAGACTTGAGGAGTGAGCTTTTCATGCAACGTTTTCTCTGGATCGGCATCGCTGCGGCGTTCGTGTCGATCAATATCGGTATCGCTGGTATGAGAATGGCACACGCGGCCGTGGGACCGCACCCATTCACCTCGTGCAACACACCAAACCCGTGTCTGACGTGGATTAACCAGGGCAATGGCGTCGGTCTTTTTGGCGTCGGACACAAGAACAACGGCGTCGAGGGCCACACGTCGGGATCGTCTCCTTTGGGCCTGACCAATTCCGGCGTTGCCGGCATTGACTTCAACACGACCACCACGAACGCAGGGGTGTCGGCAGTGTCACAAAACGGTACCGGTCTCATCGCGTTCGGCAACCGCCTGGGCGTTTTCGCCGACGCGCAAAGCTCGAACGGAGACGGCACTGGCGTGTTCGCGTCCGGGAGCCAGTACGGCGTTTGGGCCGAATCGCAGGGCGCGGGAAGCGGCATCGCCGTTCGTGCGCGCAGTAAAGATCGCGGCGGCTACATGATTTACGGCGAAAGCACGAATTCGGGTAAATTCTTTACCGTAAGCGACTCGGCCGACGTGACTGTCGGCGGAAACCTCTTCGACGATCAGGCAGTATTCGCCGCCGGCGGTCTCATATCGAACTGCTCGATAGCAGCTTGCCAGGCTGCCGTTACGGCATCAAGCGGTAACGGCTTCGGCGTGTTCGCACAAGCGACAGCGCAATCGAGCATCGGCCTCGAAGCGGTCGGCGGCGGCGGCATCATTATGGAAGGTCAGAATTCCAATTCGACACCGGTCTTCGATCTCGACGATTCAGGAAATCTAACAATCGCTGGGTTGCTCACCACATCGGGCTCGTGCCACCTTGGCTGCACGGTGGGGCACCATCCCGGCCGTCACGTGTCAACCTACGCGACACAGGCGAGCGAACCAGTGACCGAGGACTTCGGTCAGGGCCAGCTCGTGAACGGCGAGGCGTTTGTGAAGCTCGATCCCGCGTTCGCGAACGTCGTCGACACCGACGCGAACTACCTCGTGTTCATCACGCCTGAAGGCGAGAGCAAAGGGTTGTACGTGGCGCAAAAATCCGCTTTGGGCTTCGCAGTTCGCGAGAACGAGGCGGGGCGCTCGACGCTCGCATTCGACTACCGGATCGTCGCAAAGCCGTACGGTGTCGCGGCAGCGCGCTTGCCGATGACGATCATCCGGCAAGGGATGCGACCCGCAGGCTTCAGGGCTCCGGTATTCCATCCACTCCCCGCGAACGAGCCTCCGAAGCCGAAGATCACTGGCTTGCACTAGTTCTGCCAAAGTGCCGTCATGGGCAAGCAACGCCGCGATCGTCTCGGGGCTTGTCCTACTACGGTGACCTTGGACGTAAACGGTCGCGCCGCGCCGACGCTACAAAGGGAGTCTGCGGAACGTATGGATACTTTATTAAACGGCATTGGGGACATCGGGGGACACGCGGGAGGTGCAACGGGCCTAGAACCCTTATATTACTTGGTCGGGCCGTAGCGAAGCCTGGTTATCGCGCCTGTCTGGGGGGCAGGAGATCGCTGGTTCGAATCCAGTCGGCCCGAAAGTGTAAAGTTAGAGCCCTGCGCACGTAGCGCAGGGCTCCGTTTTATTTCTTAACCGTCGGGGCGAAGTCCCAAGCTTGAGATTGCTCTCCTGCTTCGTGAGCAAAACCGCTGTGGCCAGAGATGTCGGCCCCTGGCGCAGGCAGATGTTGGGGGCCGTACGTAAATCCTCCGACAGACCAGTCGTTGGGTTGCGGGCACGAACTTTCGTCCCCAGAAAATGCGGATTTGAATAGAGTTCTATCACCTCGGCTTAGCTTGCCGATATGAAGAGAACCAACGTTGAGGATATATAGTTGGGTAACGACGTTCACGGTGAGATCCACAGAGACGGTGTTTGAGGTTGCCGTGCCGCTTCCGCAATCGACGTCGGTGATCGTTCCGGTTTCGTGGGCGGATCCAACAAACTCTATAGTTCCTTCGCTGGATTGCTGCGAGAAAACGAAATTTCCGATGCGAACTCCGGAGGTGAGCATCACACGCCCTTTCGCATGTTGCGTCTCGCCCAGTCCGGTCCTGTCGGTCGTAAGAGTGCCGTGATAGGACTGCACACGGCCCCAGGCCGCTTCCATTGCCCTCAACTCCGACGGCGCCCAGCTAGGGTGCGGTGTCGGGCCATAAATGCGACCGTTATACGGCGTCGGAGGCGCGGGTTGAGGAAGACTTTGTGTCGATGATACGAGGATAAGAGCGCAAGTGAGAACATAAGGCACCGTCCAGCGTCTTTGAGTCATCCCTTACTCCTCGGTGAGTGGCGGACTTGTTCTTACGAACTGCTGTTGTCGCTGACTGGTTGCAAATCCGGATTGACGATATCGATATTGGTGCCGCCGCCGGTGCCTTTGAACGTGATCTGAACCGTTAGCGAGTTGACGCCTGAGACGTCGATATCGACGCCCGGCGTCGGATTTGGTTTTCCGTACACGGATTGGATCGAGGCGCTACCGAGCGCCTTTCCATCCCCGACGAAATCGACCGTCACCAACGGGTAGATACCGGGTATGTCCTGTGTGTCGTCCAGGCCGATCATCGCGGTCAACTTTTTGAATCCGTGATTGAGCGTCCACGTCGCTGACACGGTCTCATCTTTGACCACGTGAAAGAGAAGGCTCTTGTCATATTCTTGCCCGTCGACCTGAGTGGGCCGTTCCCAGTCGTTGGCCTGCGACCCTGAATTTGTGATAATCGTCTCGTGGCTGTTCACGCGGATCCCGTCGTAATAACCGCCCGCGGGGTTGCCCTTCAGTCCGGACGCCTTAAACGGCAGATCGCTAAGGTACACGTCGTTTGCGGCTAGCGCGATTGCGGTGACGAAGACAGCCACAAATGCAAAAATCGCGAGCATCGAAACGATAGTTCTCATAAGTGTTCTCCTTTGAACTGTGCGTGACGTTCGGTCTTCGTGACGCGAGTTCCCTCGATCGGTCATTCGACCGAAGCGTCGAAGTTTTCACGGCGGTTTGAACGGACTCGAGATAAAATGTTGCGAATCGAGGACGCATGGGGCACGATCGCATCGCAAAGCCGAGTCTAGCCGACTACCTCGCGGTGATGAGCCGTGCCGTCTTCCAAGCCGGCTTGAGTTGGGCGGCTATCGACGGTCAATGGGATCAACTATTGCGCGCCTTCAATGACTTTGACGTCCAGAAAGTGGCAGGATACGACGACGGAGACATCGAGCAACTCATGGCCACGCCCGGAATCTTGCACAGCAAGCAAAAAATCGAGGCGACGATTAAAAATGCCGCGACCATCCGCGCGCTCGACAAGGAACACAAAGGATTCCGCAATTACCTACGATCGCTCGATTCGTATGACGAATTGACCGCCGACCTCAAGCGGCGCTTCAAGTTCGTCGGTGGCATCAGCGCGTATTATTTCCTTTATCGCGTCGGGGAAAAGGTGCCGCCGTTCAAGCAATGGATAAAGACGGTCGAGGGCGACCATCCGCGCATCGAGGAGATGGTCGGCGGATAGAGGGCGATCAAAATCCCCGGCGATAGAGCGAAATATCATCGTGCACCGCTTGAATCCCGGTATATCCCCATCCGTTCGGTAAGAATGTCGGTTCGGTGTCGTCGCTGGCTTCGGCATCCCAGCCTTCATCGGACATCGTGAATTCGTTGAACTGATCAACGATCAGAAATGTCGGTCGGAGCTGACGGGCAAGCGTCATGAAACCAGCAAGCGTGGCATAGTTCGTTCCTACGTCGCCGTAACGCAAGGCATCGTCGCCGCAATAAGTCGGCTGAGGGCAGCCCCAGCCGCTCTGGCCGGCAGTAGCGATCGAAGCCGTGAGGTTTTCAACTCGGCCGTTCACGATGTTAAACGTCGGGTACAGCGCGAACGACGGCTTGTATCGATCCACAACGCTCCAAAAGTCATATCGCTGCGCGAGTTCGAGGGGGCCGTTCGGCCGTTGATTCGGATTTGCCCAAAACGTCGGCTGGCTATCGAGGTAACCGCCCGTGATTCGGATCGTGTACTTCGCGTCCAGACCCGTCTCGCGCAAGACCGCCCTTGCCCGGTTCAGGATGTTCAGGTTCACCGGCGTGCCGGTGTATAGCATCATGAGCGGATGTCCGAGATAGAGGACGCTGAGCTGCGGATACTCGTCCATGAGCCGCCCGAAGTATTCCACTTCCTTCTCGATGCCCGTCTTGCCGTCGCTGCCGACCGCAAGATCCTTGTACGTCTGACAGCCGAGCAGCGGAACGAGCTTCAGCGGCGTGTGGAGCGCCGTCCACGACGGATAGAGGTTGCCCGTATTCTTGAGAATATTCCGGTTCTGCTGGCGAAAAAGCTCGTTGTCTGGATTGCAGAATTTGCTCGAGACGGGCCCCGTGCTGAAGATGCAGCCGACGTTGTTCGTGACATCGATCGTCGCTGCGTCAATGCCCATGTACTCCATCCACTTGACATGCTGCTTGATGACGTGCGGGTCGGCGCTATCGTAGCCGCCGCCAAGGCTTTGCATGTCCGCCGACTGCAGCAGCGGCATGGCTTCGGCAAGTTGAAACGTCACGGCGTTTGGACCGAACCACGCTTCGTATTCCAGAAGGACAACGCGACTCCGGTCGGTGACGGTCAGCGGGCTCCCCGGGACCCCGCCCGCCGAAGGTGTATTCGCCGCTTCGGCAGCCAGGCCGCCACAGCATGTCGCAGCGATGGCCGCAACAAGCCCAAGCGCTGAAACGACTGCCGTATGTCGAGCTAGCATGCTGCAGCGAGTAACGGAGCGCAGAGGATAGAAGTTCCGCAGTTCGGCGGAAAAGCGAGATGTCTGACAGAATGAGCGGGCCTTCGCCCGCAGCGCGGAAAGACGGAGTGCCGACATGTCCATTCGACCGATCAAACGCCTCATCAAATCGAAGCCCACGCTGGAAGGCGCGGGCGTGCATCTCCGTCGCGCATTCGGTTTCGGCAACACATCGGACTTCGACCCGTTCCTCTTGCTGGACGATTTTCGCAACGACATTCCCGCGGATTACTTGGCGGGCTTTCCGTGGCATCCCCATCGTGGAATCGAGACCATCACCTATGTGTTAGCCGGTACGGTCGAACACGGCGATAGCATCGGGCATAGCGGAACGATCGCCGCCGGCGACGTGCAATGGATGACGGCAGGCAGAGGGATCATCCATCAAGAGATGCCCAAAGGCGACCCGACCGGACGCATGCACGGATTTCAACTATGGGCGAATCTGCCGGCGGCGCGCAAGATGACGGAGCCGCGCTACCAGGAAGTCGTGTCGAAAGATATCCCAGAGGTCACGGACGACGATGGCACGGCTGTCCGAGTTGTGTGCGGTTCATTCTGGGGCAAGACCGGTCCGGTGGCGGAAGTCGCCATCGATCCTATCTACATCGACGTCACCGTGCCGCCTGGCCGGAAAAAGTCACTGCCGGTCGAAACCACACGCCACGCGTTCGCCTACATCTTTTCGGGCGATGCGAAGTTCTGCAACGCATCCGAACCGTTGGCCGTGCCCACCGAGTCGAGCACTTGGTCGGATACCGCGCCGCCCGCCCAAGCCGAGAACCAGTCGCTCGTGCTCTTCGACAAGGGGGACGAGGTCATGGTGCAAGCCGGCGAAGACGGCGTGCGCTTCTTGCTCGTCTCGGGGAAGCCGCTCGGCGAACCCGTCGCGTGGTACGGGCCGATCGTGATGAACACGAAAGCGCAGCTTCAA
>Ga0210384_10000402_pt1 | contig 66331 bp, 62 predicted proteins | sample IncBWH2MmetaG_FD_160574 | JGI IMG/M metagenome (GOLD analysis project Ga0210384, IMG submission 160574) | Forest soil microbial communities from Barre Woods Harvard Forest LTER site, Petersham, Massachusetts, United States - Inc-BW-H-2-M | ecosystem: Environmental > Terrestrial > Soil >... | reverse complement strand
ATTTTTCGTAGATGGGTCACAGGGACCTCCTTGTGACCCAAAATTTATCTGACCATGGGCACCAACACTGCCGAGCTCACCCACGCGGCAGCGTCCGCCGCGCGAGCGGCTTCGTTCTGACGGGCTATTCGGAAATTGATCCGTTAGACGAGGTTCCGATACCGGTGCGCTCTAACGTCCCTGAAAATCCTGTCTCCCGCGGCGAACAAGCCGTATCACGCCCGAAATGCATCTCTACCGTTTTCATTTAATTAGGGAGTGTCCCCCATGCAGAAAGTCCTGATAATCGGCTATCTCGGCCGTGACCCCGAGTGAACTACAGTCCCCAAGGCTCAGTGGTTGCGCAATTTGCCATCGCGAGTACCGAGAAAATCCGGACGATTCAACGTGGAGCTCATACTGACCGACGGGAAGCTCACAGACACGGAAATACCCTCTCCGTTCGTCAAGAGCGTTCGCGCCTGGTTTGTGCCCCGATTGCGTGCTGTTACGCTCGCACCGGCGACCGCTACAAGTTCACGTTACGGGGACTGTACAAAACAATCACAAGTATTTTAGAAAGAATGTTAGAGATGTTTTCCATGATTGTGACGCAAGGGGAGGGCTCGCGGTTATAACCGGACTTCTGCTGCTGGTCGCGCTGGCGGTGATGATTGTCGGTCCGAGGTTTGGGGAATGGCTGGCGGAAAGGTTCTACCTGTCGGGCCTTTTCGTCTGGCGCTGGCCTGTAATTCACTGGACAGTTGCGATTGGGTTTACCGTGTTGGCCGTCGAAGTTCTCTATTTTATCGCTCCAAATGTGAAACAGCGTTTTCGGGCGACTCTTCCCGGTGCAATCCTCTCGGTGACGTTCTGGATCGGCCTGTCTTATCTGCTAGGGCTGTATTTTCGGCATTTCGCTGACTATAACCGGACCTATGGAACATTGGGTGGCTTCATTGCATTCATGACGTGGTTTTATTGGACATCATTTTCTTTATCGCGGGCGCGGAACTGAATGCGGAATTGGCCAAAGGAACGAAAGCAGGCCCACTAAGACAGAAAGATACGACCTCTCCTGACGCCACATTGGACCGCGCGGCATAAAAAGGGAACTCTTGACACGTACGAGTTTGGCGGAAGACTCAGAACCTTGTATGGAATTTGCCATCGACAGAGACTCCTCCGACCTGGTCGCGAGCCACACTAACCGACCATCGCTTGTTAATCTTGTAATCGCCTTGGACCAACTCGCTGCCCGGCTGGGAAACATCGGTCGAAAACGTGAAAAGGAAATTGTTTGTGACCCGTTGCTGAATGGCAACACGAGCTGAGGGGTTCTGATTGTTGCCTCCGAGCAGCGGATCGATCTGCAAGCTGGAGATCCCCGCAAGTTTCTGGACGCTGCTGCTGACTTGACTGGCGGCCTGGGAGGCGATCATCGAATCGGTGCTCTGGCTAGTCGCGCTGGCCTCCTGTGTAGTTTTGCCACGGGCGATCAGGTTAATAATGTCAGCCGTCGCCAGCGGAGGGTCAGAGACGTAGGATGTTGTGAGCTTATCCAATGGTCCACGCAGGGTGAGGGTCAAGTTGTACTGTTCAACAGTAGTCGTGACCGATACGTTCATCACAGGTTGGGTTTCGTTTGGGTTCTCGAACGTTATGATGCCACGCTGAAGTTGATAGCGGACGTTGCGGTAGAAAAGCTCCCCCGCAGTAAGGTCGGTACGCCCTGTCACTATCGGATTCGCGGCCGTGCCAGTGATTTTAAGGTTTGCGCGCCCTTCCAGGCTTACTTCCGAACTTGTCGCGCTGAGATTGTCGCTTGACTGTACCTGAACCGCGAGTTTAACGGTATCAGCAAAGCCAGGCTGAGCCGGCACAGTGCTGCCGCTAAACTGGTCGCCGAAATTTGCGAGATCGAAATCGGGAGTGAAAGAGAGGCTGTCAATCAACACGCGGCCGCTGAGCGTGGATGCTTCTCTGGTTCCGACAAGGACAAGATTGCTATCGAGGACCGCCCTCAAGCCATCGGGATAACGCAAGCGTACGGATTGGCTGTGCACTGCCACGTTGAATTGCACGGCTGGCTGATAAGTAACCGAGCCCGCCATCGAGATCTGGCCTCCTCCGACCTGGCCATTGAGGCTCGAAATCTGCAATCTGTCTTTGCTGATGTCGAGTGTTCCATTGAGCTTCTCCACTCCGAGAGGAGCGGCTGGGGTCGATAAAGCAATGTCCTGCAGGCGCATCTGACCCTGCACGGCGGGACTTTGGGCAGATCCAGATGCGTGGATGTCCAGCGAGAGAATCCCTGAACTGTGTATATCAGGCTGCACGATGCGCAGCACGCGGACGTCTACGGAACCCTGTGCTGTGAGGTTGGGATTGGCCGTCCCGGCCAACGGAATACTGCCCTGCACGCGCAGAGATGTACCCGTCCCGCGGATCTCTGCCGGTTGAATAGTGACCGTGGAGTGCAGGTAATCCGCGCGGATGGGAGTTGCCGCCCCGATTTCGAGCGACTGGTAGCTGACGTGGAGAGTTGGAATTGTGAGATGAGCCTCGAGTTGGGATTTGTCTTTTAAAGGACCTTTGATGGTTGCATGCAATTCGGTTTGGCCTTTTAGGTCCTGAGGCAAATTAGGCACGTACGCGCTAAGCAGTACATCGATTGGCACGGTCGTTGTGTCAATAGCTGCGTCGGTGTAGTACCCATCAGTGAGATTCACGCGGCTGTGCACCTGGATCGAGGATTGCGCGACCTGCGAATTAACATTCAGATCCGCATGCTGATCGGCCACGCGCAGTTCGGCTTTCAGGTTGGAAATCGAGTTCTGCTGAAGTTGAACTTGAGGCAGTTGGAGAACGGCATTCAGCCGCGGGTTGTCCAGCGTTCCCTCGCCATCGGCAGTTGCGGTTAAGGTCCCGGTCAAAGGAAGGTTCTTGGCCTGAATAGCATGCAGCTTTTGCAAAACTATGGACGGGGCGTTGAGGCGGACCTTGTACGCTTTTGTTTTCGGGGTGTAGGAGAGAGTCGCATTGCCCGAGCCCGCAGGTACGGTGACGTCTAAAGTAGAAGTGACGGAACCTTTGTCGGCGGTGAATTTCAGTGCGAGATTCTGGACAGGCTCATCGTAAGCGCGAGCATTGACGATCTTTGCTGATCCAGTCCCAACTGGATTGAGTTGCGAGCCGTGAATTGTAATGTCGGCGGATAAGTCTCCGGACACCGGATATTGCAGGTTCGCAAGTCGCTGCAAATCAGCCACCGACATTTGTTGCGCCGAGAGCCGAGCTGAGATTGGATCCGAGGGAGCATAGGACCAATTGTGCAGCTTCACGCTGGCGCTGAAAGAGGCTTTGCCTTGACGAGCGTTAACCAGTGAGCCATTCTGTAATGTGATCTGCGAGGGATTCGCCAGGAAGCTGGTTTTCACGCTGCTCCACTGACTGCCCTGTATCTGAAGACTCTGCGCGTTCAGTTGACCAACAAGTTCTGGCTGATGGATCGATCCACGTACCAAGGCGTTCAGCGTGGCCGACCCGGAGATGTGGGTGGCGGGTTGGTCGGCGCGCAGAGCGGACGCCAATGCCTCGAGCTGATGCAGGTCATTAGCACTGGCCTGAACTTGCAGGTTCGAACGGTTGCTAATCTCGCCTTGCACAGTCAGTGTTGTCGAAGGCATCCGGAGCTCAGTTTGGCGAAATGCGAAGATATTTTGGGCTCCGTTGTAAGTGATGTGAATGGATCCATCGATCGGGATCGCCGTTGACGAGCCCTTGGCTGTCCCGTTTGCTGTAGATCTAAGAGTCAAGTCGGTGTAGGCGCTCACTTTGCTGACGCTGCCCCTCCATGCGGCATCTGCCGTGCCGTCGAGTGTGCCCGCCAGGCTCACTCCCTGCAGTTGCGGCTGGCGGATGGCTTGCTTGGCAGCCTGCAATGAGATGCTTCGGAAATAAGTTCGCACCCTGGACGTCGGGGTGGTATCCAGGTTCTCTATGTCGACATCGGCGACGACTTTCCCGCCAAGCACATCGCCTCCGACCTTTTTTGCATGCAAGCTTCCATTGGCCATCTCATATTGTCCCTGAAGCTTTCGAACATCCAGGCGGCCTTGGGACGTCGCCGCCGCGAGCGCATCACCGGCCAGTCGGCCATCGATGGACAAGCAACGAAGCAGGGGTTGGTTCACGGCGTTCTGATAATGAATTTTGCCTGCTAACGACAGATCGCCAGCCGGTTGGACGCCCGGGGACATCGAGGCAAAGTCCTGCGTGTGAATCCGAATTTCATAGACACCTTCGCCATGAGGATTGTTGTAGTCGGTTACATCCGCGTGAACGGATACCGCTGACGACCCTACATTCAATACGGCAGATTCGAGCGAAAAGCGGGAAGGACTTGCGGTGAACTTTGCCTTCAAACTGTGAGCAAGAGGAGAATATTCTGCATACTTCAGATGGCCGTTGACGTAGGAAATCGATCCGTTGTAGCGCTTCATCAACGGATCAAAACGGATGTCAGTGCCGAGATCGTAAAGGTCTGCATCGATCGGTGTCTTCTGGTCCTGATAGTTGACCTCCCCGTTGGTCAAAAGCACGTGTCTTATAGCCAAATCAAAGACACTCGTGTTGCTGTTACCGCTTTGAGGTGGAGAAGACGGAATATTATTCTTGCCGTCACGACCGACTTCCACATGCACCACAGGGTGATCAATGAGAAGTTCGCTCAGGATCACTTTGTGATGCCACACTGATTGAACTTTAAGACCCACGGAAATTTTATCAACTTGTAACAATGGAGACCGCTCTGCAGGCTCGTTCCCGTAGATCGTGATCTTATAGAGATGCGCCGTGAGCTTGGAGAGCTGGAAGTCGAGATTGCGAATCTCAGCTCGTCCACCGGTTGCCTCGTTCACTCCCTGCACGATCGTGCGAAGCGCATATTCCTGAAACCCACGACTCTGCAGGTAAAGATATCCGCCAAGTACCGCAACGAGAATCAAGATTCCGAAACTAGCCGCCGTCCATCTGATTGTCCGCCACCACTGCATGACATCCCCTAAAAGGCCTGGCCTAGCGTGATGTAGTACTGGGTAGCTCTGATTCCGGGTACGGGATTCAGGTTGCGCCCCACATCGATGCGAATGGGGCCGATAGGAGTTGAATAGCGAAGCCCGATTCCGACCGTATTCGTGTAGTTATCTACAAAATTGCGGAAGTTGATAGCGCTATAGACGTTGCCGCCGTCATAGAAGACCACCCCTCCCAGGGCATCTACAATTCGCAGGGGAAAGCGAAGCTCGGAGTTCAAGATAAAGAGTTGTCTTCCACCGATGGGCACCGTGACATTCACGCACCCCGACTGGCCCTGTAGGACATTGCAGAAAGGCACCAGACGTTGTGGTCCGGCTTCATTAATGGGGAAACCGCGCAGCGACGTTCCGCCACCTGAGAAATAAAGTTGGCTGGTGGGAACAAAACTTCCAGCAATCGCCTTGGCTAAGCCCAGGCGCACACTATTGGCGAAAACCATCGAGCGAATTGGTTTGTAGAAGGCATATTGTCCGAAGAGCTTCGCAAAACTGGCACTGGAGCCTAGTTGGGTAGGCGTAATTCCCAGATTCACTGTGGAAAAGAGACCGCGGTGGGCGTCCAGCGGTTTGTCGCGAGTGTCCCGAATCAGCGTACTGGAGAACGTGGAAAGATGCACGTTGCGGTCCTGGGGCAACACCAGTGCGGGTACAAGCAAGTGTGAAAGGCTCGTCTTGTTGAAGTCGTAGCGAATTTGAAGGCGAGTATTGCTCTTTCGGCTTAGGCGTCGTTCGACTTGAAACGACAGATCACCCAGGCCAGCCGCAAAAAGTGGGTTTTCGGTCGTGCGTTCAACGGAGAAGCTGGTGAGCGAACCCCACTGTGACCCAAGAAAATGAGGTTGAGTGTAGGTTGTGATCGCCCGCTGGTCGAGGCGAGAAAGCAAGATTGACGCGCTGGCCGTCTCGGCCAAGCCTCGCATATTTCGACGCGTGAACTGAATCGAGCCACGCGGACTGGCGAACGTAGACTGGCTGGGGGCGATTTTGTTGCTACCCAGGCCAATGGTTGGCAGTCCCGGCACTGCCACCGTCCCGCCGGGAACATTTCCGCCCCGGTGAGATACCTCAAACCCAATTCCGTAAGTAATTTCGTTTCGCTTAGCCTCATTCACTTTGACCAGCGCTTCTTCTTCGGTCTGATCAGTAATCGGCTTCCTCGGTCCGACACTAGCCCAATCGAATACGTTCAGATCATAAAGGCGGGTCTCTGCTTCCAGCAGCTGCCCCCTACTCATGGGCGCTTCCGGTGGAATTGCTGCTGTCTTTTTAATCAGGGAAAGACGCGTTCGTTTTTGGCCCAAATACACTACGTCGCTGACTCGCACGACTTGGCCCTCACTAATGGCGTATGCAATGTCCACCTGATGAGGATCATCCGGATGCCGAGTCACGGTCGCCTTTACCTCGACATTTAGATATCCGCGATTCAAGTACGTGGCTGAGATACGGTTGCGATCGTCGGTAAGCCGTCTCGGCGAGAACGGCGCGCCGGGCCGCTGCTGAAATCCTTGAGGGGCGGTCAATTGCTCATAGGGAACGGTGCGATTCCCCGTCACCTGAACATTGTCGACGAGGGTTTGCGGGCCTTCCTGGATTTCAAATGCGACATCGACTTTAGGTTCATGGTCGGTGACCCGGGGTGTGACCTTGACGCTTTCGTATCCTCTGTCTTTGTACAGCGCTTCCAGATTATCCACACTCTGCTTAAGGAGCTTCTGGCTGATACTGCCGTGCGTCCAGAGATGAGACTTTTTCACGGTGACCTGGGCAAGCAGATCCTTCTCCGAAATTTTGTAGTTTCCGTCGAACGAAATGCGATCGACCTTGTGTTTCTTTCCGCGGTTGATTTCATACGTGACCAGAATCTGATCCGCCTGGCGTTGGAAATCAGTTTTCACTTCAGCGTCAAAAAAACCCTTTTTTTGAAAATAATCCACCAGATTACGGCGGCCTTCTTCTACCAAGTCGCGATCGATGGCGCCTTCAGAGTAGATCGGGATGAGCTTTTTCATTTGGCGCCCGGCCACAAAAGGAACGGCAGAAACCCGGGCGCCAGTCGTCCGAATCGTTACGGTTGGCCCTAATTCGATTTTGAAAGAGACATCTACGCGGTTGGTCTCGGGATGATATTGCGGGGGATTTTCCTGAACAGTACTGGCCAGGCGGTGCTGCTGTGCGAGAGCCTTTTTGAGGAGCGCGGTCGCAGCCTTAATACGCTCCTGTGAATAGGGTTTACCACGCTTTAGCAACGCTCCCGTGAATCTGGCGCGCAGTGAGCGGACAGCACGAATCAAGCGGACATCCTCCGACCCGGAGGGACCTTGCATCTCAACATTTTGGATTCGCGCCTGCTTTCCAAGCTTTACGGAGAAGCTAACATCCACCAACTGGTGGGCGTCATCGATCCTGATTTCAGATTGTACCTGGGCTTGGAAATCTCCATTCTTGTACAGGAATTGCCGCAATGCTTCCTCGGCAAGCGGGATGCGAGCCCGGTCGTAGGGATCCTCCTCAGGAAGATTCACTACTTGCAGCAGCCGGCTGTAAGCAAAATGCTTGGAGGCTCCTGGAAAGTCGATCATGCCGAGGTTATAAGCAGGCTCGAGAACGAAACTTATCCGCAATCCCTCCGGATCCGGAACCACGTCAACCACGACTTTCTCGAAGCCACCATTCCTTTCCAGCGAAGCGATACTTGCCTGAACGTTTGCCTCCGAATACGGCTGTCCTGCCTTCTGAGCGACCAACGGACCGAGTGGTTCGAGATCCCGATGGGGATTCGCAATCAAGTCGACCGCGCTCACCGTTTGGCCTTCGTAGAGAGCTTGAGGACCGACGGGTGCCATTTGACCCCGAGTGGCAACTGCAGCGATCAAGAAGAAAAGTAATGCTGACCAACGCATATAGAATAATGGAGGATGTGGGATGCGATTGAATGCGTAGGAGTTGTCGCTGTGGAAAAGTGGCGGTGGTCAGCAAATTCCACAGACCCGAAACTAAAGAAGTTCTGCGTAAGCAACAGGCAGATCACGGATTCCGGGCATCGTCCTCAGCCTGGCAACATCTGAAGATCAAAGGCAACCCTCACGGTCGACCCAGCACTAAATGTTTGGGGAATAACCTGTGTGCGGTCCAACATCATTGGCGAATATAGGTCTGTTCCTCGGTCTGACGTGTTGTTTGGCTCTAGGTCAGGCAACTTCAGCGGCTGAGCAGGATCCGGTCTCGACGTCTGCGACGCCCCTCGTCGATAAAATGGGAAGGGCCCAAGTGGAGAATCGGCCCCAAGCATCCTATCGGGAAGTTCTGAAGTACCGCATTTTCCCCACCAACAACTCAAACTCTGCGTCCGAGATTTTGGCAGAGGTAGACTTCCAGCCGCCTCGCACCAAGCGTTATGCCATTCAGAAAACTTCGGGCAGCCGCCGCGCAGAGCAGGTAGTACGAAGCATTCTGGACCACGAAGTGGAAGCGTCGGCTCAAGGGCGAGACGTTCCTTCAGCAGCCGTAATGAGGGATAAATACGACGTGACATATTTGGGCGAGGATGTCCTCGAAGGCCACCAGTGCTATGTAATTGCACTTAGCCCCAAACGAAAGGAAAAGAATCTGATTTCAGGTGAAGCGTGGGTTGACAAGGACACATTTTTGGTCCGCCAGATCAACGGTGAATTAGTGAAAACGCCCTCGTGGTGGTTGAAGAAGGTGCACGTGAAGATTGTGTTCGGCTTCGTCGGAGGGACATGGCTGCAGACCTCAACCGAAGCCATGGCCGACGTACGGATATTCGGCAATCACACGTTAACGGCAGAGATTGTGGATTTCCGTAAAACCGGTGTTGTGGCCAAAGCGGGGGCAGCAATCCACAAGTAGCTCCAGTTCGACCGCGATAGTGTAAGGTCGAGTCGTCTCCGCCCCAAGCTTATCTTCGAAATTCGTTTGACCAGTCTGTTGTGCGACATACAAAGTAGGCCGCCTTCCTCACTCGGCCTCCTCCTTTTCTCCTTTCTGAGCATCAGGATAGGTCCCAGGGAATACAACGTCGCCTCACCAGTTATTAGTTGTTGAGCCTCGGACTCGACGATCCGAGCAAAGGTGGATGCCGATGGTACATCCTTTCGATCTCAAGACGGCACTCTTAGCGAAACACGCACAACACATCGTGCTGATCCATTTTCCGATCGCATTATTCGTTACGGCGGTGGCCTTCGACTTGATGGCGCATTGGACGAAACGACGGAGTTTGACGGACGCCGCGTATTACAACCTCCTGGTGGCCGCGCTTTCGACTATCCCGGTTCTCGCCACGGGCATTCTGGCATGGCAGTTTCAGCTCGAGGGGCGGAGATTGAAGGGCATCCTGCTGCTTCACCTGATATTTGCGTGCGCCTCGAGCCTGATGATCTGGCTGGTGTGGTGGGTGAATTTCCGGGCACGGCGGCGCGTGGAGGCTTTACCAGGCTACCGTTTTCCCATCGAGCTTCTGGCTGTGGTTCTTGTAGCTCTGACGGCCCATATTGGCGGTTTCCTGAGCGGTGTAAACACGCCTGGGTAGGCGTGGTCCCCAAACACACCTAGCTTCCCGTCGCTGTTTTTTGATCGATGGGAGACGAGATCTCAGGGGCTAAGGCCCACGTCTTTTGTTGATTCTTGGGTGGCACGGCTTGAAGCCCTGCCCTTTCCAAACCTGATTATGAGCTGGCTTCTACGGGGGGAATAAAAGTGGGGGGCGCAAGTTATCAACTCTGCACGGTACACAGGGTGGAGGAAAAATGACCGACAAGAAACAAGATTTGATCGATCAGAAGTTGCAAGATCTTAACAACGACGGTGTTGACCGTCGCGGGTTCTTAAAGTGCATGGCATGGGCGGGCACGGGACTGGTTTGGACTTTGAGTGGTGGAATCCCGGTCTCACGGGCGTTTGCCAAAAGCGGTGGCAAAGCTGCCGGCAAGAATGCCAGCAAAAACGGGGATTTCAGCTTCGTCCAGATCAGCGACAGTCACATCGGTTTTAACAAGCCAGCAAATCCGGATGTCACCGCTACCCTGCAGACGGCTATCAACAAAATCAACGCCATGCCTCACAAGCCAGATTTCATTATTCACACCGGTGACCTGAGTCAGCTTTCGAAGCCGAGTGAGTTCGACACGCTCGACCAGGCATTGAAAGGAACGTCTGCCAAGCAGATCTATTTCGTACCGGGTGAGCATGACATGCTAAGTGACAACGGCGAGCAATATCTGCAGCGCTATGGCAAGGGTACCAAAGGGACCGGATGGTACAGCTTCGATCACAAGGGTGTGCATTTCGCTGGCCTGGTGAATGTCGCCAATTTGAAAGCTGGAGGCATGGGGTCGCTCGGTCACGAACAGCTGGAGTGGATGGAGGACGATCTCAAGGGACGTTCTGCCAGCACTCCCATTGTGCTCTTTGCGCACATTCCACTGTGGACCATCTATCCAGACTGGGGCTGGGGAACCGACGACAGCGAGCAAGCCTTGTCTTACGTCAGGCGTTTTGGTTCCGTAACTGTGTTGAACGGCCATATTCACCAGATCATGCAGAAGATCGAAGGTAAGGTTTCGTTCCACACCGCGATGTCGACCGCTTTCCCTCAACCTGCGCCGGGAACAGCTCCCTCAGCCGGACCAATGAAGGTGCCAGCCGACCAGTTGCAGCGGGTGTTGGGAATCACCGACGTGAACTATCTGGTGAGCGGTCATAGCCTCGCCATCGTGGACTCGCCGCTTGGGGACTCCGCGCCTTTAGCGTCAGGAAATGGCACCGGCCGTAGCTGACAACACTCTTTGGTAGGCGGCCGAGGAATCCGGTCCGAACAAAGAAGACCAAGCAAGAAAAATCAAACTAGAAAGGAAACAGAAAATGACCAGGAAAAATGGGTGGGTTGCAGGTTTGGCGGCGCCGGTAATGATTGCAGTGATGCTCTTGTCAGCGGGATCACCGAGAGTCGCAGCGAGTGACCAGCCCTCCGCGGCCAACGCGGAGGTGAAAATCGATAATTTCGTTTTTGGGCCACAGACGCTCACGGTACCCGTCGGAGCGACCGTTACCTGGACAAATAAAGATGACATTCCGCATACGACCGTGAGCACAGACGGCGTATTCAAGTCGAAGGTGATGGATACGGATGAAAAGTTCTCCTACACGTTTACCAAGGCGGGAACGTATTCCTATTTCTGCACGATCCACCCGAAGATGACCGGCAAAGTCGTGGTGCAGTGAGACTCGGATGGAGCGAGTAATTATTGATGTCGTCTTTCTTTCCAACGAGGGGCTTTCTCGGAACCGGCGCCACGTTTGCGGCAGATATCAACCTTGTCGTGCAGCTCATCATGGGGGCCGCACTGATCACGGGGTTGGTTCTAGCGAAACAAAAGCGCTACCAAGCCCACGGCATTTGCCAGACGACAGTGCTGCTTTTGAACTTGTTGATGATTGGACTCGTGATGTGGCCGTCGTTTCGACAGGTAAAACCATCATTCCGCAAGGTTGTTCATAACTGGTACTACACGGCCGCTGCAGGTCATGCGGTTTTAGGGATAACAGCTGAACTCCTGGGACTCTACATCGTCATCGTGGCGGGGACCGACATTCTTCCGCTCCGGTTGCGGTTCAAACATTGGAAGCGATGGATGCAAACAGAGCTCGTGCTTTGGTTCATTGTTCTGGTAAGCGGCGTAGGGACTTACTACGTGTGGTATATGGCGCCGGTCCGGTAATTCCCGGCAAGACAATACCTGTGCGACATAAGGAGCACTCATGTTTGAAGGACTGTTTCAACCAATGCACCTGCTGGTCATCTTCGGAATTGCTTTGCTCGTGTTCGGGCCCAAGAAGCTTCCTGAGTTGGGCAAAGGAATTGGAGAGGGTATTCGCGGCTTCAAATCAGCAATGAAAGATGAAGAGAAGCCGGCCGCTTCAGCCAGCACGCCTGCCAACGCGCAGAGTCTGGCTAAGGAGTGAAGTGTGGGCTTAGCATGGCCAGCCGAAACACCCGTACATGGGCGCACGTCATCTCATCGTGCTTGTCAGGGGCACGATACCGTAAAGCGATTCACCGACGCCCCAGTCCAGCCGGCTCCGGTGTTGGGGTAACGAGTGTAGAAGACATAAAACTGCTTTCCTAAAACAGCGGGGTCATCTCCCATTCCAACGAAAGTGACATAAACGCTCGGCTGATCCTGTTCATGGCGGAAGTCGTACAGTAAGCTAAGTGCTGACCAGTTCATCCCATCCGGGGACTCCGAGTAGTAGACCACAACCCCAGCGTTGATGAGCATCTGATAGCGCTGCAGGCCGGCGTTATAGGCGACCTGAAGATTCCCGCCGTATGGGGTCTGAGTTTCGAGATCTCGCGAATAACCACCCAGGCCCTGTTCCAGATGCCATCCGTCATAATATTTCTGGAAAGCCAACGCATGGGGTTTGGCGCCGAAGGCGGCCTCTAGCACGTCGGCAATTGGCGCACGCGCGACAGAAACCGAAGTGACCGTGTTTCCCCAGTGAGTGGTGCCGTTGGCCCGCCAGTCCGGAAAAAAGATGTAGAAGTACTTGTGATCGGGAGAGGTGACGAGAGGTGAATCGCCGATATCAAAGCCGTCCATGTCCGTTCGATAACCCTGATTGATGCGAATAATCTCTCCCAGGTCAGTCCAGCTCATGCCCTGATCGGTCGATGCGGCCAATGCTAAGACTGAGTAGAAACTCCGGGTCGTGACGGTCGGAATCTCGGCGTGGTAGACCAAAAGCAGATTACCGGCTCCCGGCCGACCAGCGGGAACTTTGTAAACTGGCCCACCGCCCATGTAGTCATAGCTTTGATAGTAAGGATTGACATTCGAATCAGGATTGGGACGGATGGTAACGTCGATCGGAGGCGCGGAGCCGAGTGGATTGTCGACCGTGCCAAGCGTGCGTGTGATGGATCCATATTTGTTATTCCCGTACGGGTGCCCCTGCCATTGCTGACGCGAATGCAGGCCGCCATCGCTGCCGAAGAACATGTAACCCTGATCAGTTTTGACTACGCCTAACGGCGTGTCCGGCCAAGCGAAGCCGTCAGCCTGATCGGTGAGCGGTGGCTGCGCGATATCTCCGCCGGCTTCGCGCTGCGCAGCGGTCGTTAGTACTTGGTTAGTGATTGTCCTCGGCGTACACAGTGGAGTCACGCTCTGCGCGCTGGCTACAACGACGGTTAGGAGGCAACCGGCGATTAGCAGGCTTGCCAGATAAATCACTTTTTTAGTCAGCATATAGGCGGCCTCTTGCGAATCTCGTCGGGGCAAGGTCGCAGACCACAAACACCCACCCGGAGGAAAAGTCGCGGACGAGAATAGTGTAGCGAACGAGAGTTAATGGGTTGTTAATACAACCAGCGGTAACAATCTGTGTGATCAGTTGACATCCAAGTAAGATGCCTGAGCTGCCCAACGAGTGCGGCCTTGAGCAGGTTCACAAGTTGTGTTCTCATGGTTCACGAATGTCAGACCACGTGCGAGCAAGGTGCACCCGTGGCCTCAACCCTCAACCTGCATTCTGAAGGAGAAAAAATCATGAGCAAAATCTCGCATATTCCCCAGGGCTACAACTCCATTACACCCTACCTCGTCATCAACGGCGCCGCTCAAGCCATCGAGTACTATAAGAAGGTTTTTGGCGCTACCGAAGTCTTTCGCATGGATCAGCCCGATGGCAAAGTCGGTCACGCGGAGCTGCAGATCGGTGACTCGCGGGTCATGCTGGCTGACGAAAATCCCAGCATGGGACAAGGGCATACCAGTGCTGCCAGCATCGGCGCAAGCCCGGTGAGTCTGTATTTATACATTCCCGATGTCGATCGCGTAGTCGAACGTGCAGTCTCTGCCGGCGCGAAGATTCTGAAGCCGGTGCAGGACCAGTTCTACGGAGACCGCTCAGGTTTCATCGAGGATCCGTTCGGCCATCTCTGGGGCATCGCCACCCACGTTGAAGATGTGGCGCCGCAAGAGTTGGAAGAACGCGCAAAAAAGGCGAGGCAGGCTGCCTAATCGGATTCGACGAGAGCGGCAGTTCCTCGCCGCTCTCGTTTGTTAGGCTACGGTGGTTTCTCTAATCGTGGTTACTTCTGGTGTTTTCACGTGCTCCGGACGGACCCCAATGCCAACCAATCGAGCGGGAATTCGTCGCAGAATTGGCCATCGGCGCAAGAGCTTCAGCTGCCATGGAAGAGTGAGGGATCTCGGCCTGCCAAGAACGCGGCCGATCGCTCTGTTTTGGATGGTGATTTGAATCTGCTGGGTGGCCCAAGTCGGAAACCTCCGACGCCGCTGGACGATCTGAAGCTCTTCTTCGCTCGGAGTTCCGTGCAGAAGTTTTTCGCCGAGTAAGTTTGCCGTTGCGACTGCGTCCTGAATGGCCAGATTGATGCCTACCCCTCCGATAGGCGACATGGCATGCGCCGCATCACCGATACATAACACTCCGGCGCGGGACCACTGCACCAGTCGATCCACGGCAACAGTCAGCACACTGATGTCCTTCCAGTCGTGTAACTCTTGCACACGATCGGATAGGAAGGGAGCAAGACTGGTTACTTCTTCGCGAAAGGAGGATAGCCCTCTATGCCGGATTTCATCGGCCGCGCCCTTCGGGATGACGAATGCGCACTGCCAGTAATCTTCACGATTGATCAGAACCAGAATCCTACCCCTATCGATGTGGCCAAATGTCTGTACTGGGTCATTAGGATGGCGGCTTATTCTCATCCACATCACATCCATCGGAGCGCCGAGATTTTTTACTTCGAGGCCGGCTCGTCGGCGAATTACGGAGTGGCGTCCATCAGCGCCGATTGTTAGCGATGCCCGAATTTCCAGATTGCCGTCGGGTGTCTTTGCCTGCGCACCCACCACCACGCCTTGCTCGACGATCAGGTCGGTAACCTCTGCCTGCATTGTCAAGTGAAAGGTGGGATATCGTCTGGCCTGTTCCACTACAAAGTTCAGGAAATCCCATTGTGGCATCAATGCGAGGAAGTGGCAGCGGGTTGGCAGATAAGTAAAGTCGCCAATCGTAACTGTGTCTTGGCCGACCTGCCCTGCGATCTCTCGTACTTCCTGGTGCGGACGTTTCAGGAATTCGTCCAAAACACCCAGTTCATGCATGATCTCGAGAGTCGACGGATGAATAGTGTCGCCGCGGAAATCACGCAGGAAGTCGGCATGCTTTTCAAGCACAAATACGTCGACGCCGATGCGCGCAAGCAGCAAAGCCGACATCATGCCGGCGGGACCGCCTCCGGCAATACAACAGCGAGTGTGAACCACGTTGTTCATGTGAACGATGAAGTGGCGGCGTTCCCCAAGGGTAATATTTCAAGCCTCTCGAGTGTTCTTTAGATGCGGGGGCACTCGACTGGTTGACTCAGAAGTGGTGTAGTTTCCGATGCAGATTTATGATGGAACACCGCGACGGTCGCGGTACGCGGAGGCGAAAAAATGACAGGCTAAAAACTTGCGAATTCAGTGCTAGACCGCTCCCAGGCTAGCGGAGCTCGTGCCGGCAGAGACTACGGCAGCGTAATGCTCAGGGTGCCGGCGTCCCCGGACCGGCAAGGCGTACCGGGCGGCAGTTGGAGCTGACTCAAAAAACTGTATTTTCCAGTCAGAGAAGTCCCATTAGTGGTGGTAGTCAAGCTGAAGAACTGTCCCAGTGCTGAGCCATCGGCAGCAGTAATAGTCAGTACCACAGTCGTTCCGCTAATTATTCCGCTGAGCGTCGCGCTACTGAAGCACGGCGAATCGGTGGAGGTGATTGCCCCGGAAAGGACAGCACTGCTCTGACCGCCATTCGGTCCCTGCGTGATCATTCCGGAAACATCCGAAATGATTCCGCTAGGTCTAGTCGAGGTCAAGGTCCCATGAAAACTGCCGGAGAGCGGCTTCACCCGGGTTGCCGACCAAGTCCCGGTTTCCGAATTGCCGCAGCCGGAGGCCAAGATGGTGTAGGTTCCGGTCATCGTGGAGCCATCGGACGAAACTGTCCCGCCGAGGTTCAGCGCCTGCCCGGTTACGGTGGCGTCGAGCGAAATATTTTGTCCGGTCATCGTTCCTGTAGCAGAGCCTACCCCAGCACAGCTGCCTGAGAGCATCAATCCACCAGTAACGGAGTCGCTCAATTGCAGAATGAAGCCCGACAGCGTCTTCGAAGATTTCGGCGCGCGTTGCAAGGCGATTTGCCAGTTTCCCGAAACTTGGCCGTTGGGATTTATCGAACTTGTGCTTCCGCCCCCACAAACAGTTAGTACGGCCAGGCACGCTAGAAGCACCGCGGTAGCTACGAGCTTCATTATTCCTTGCTCCTTACCAGCAAATTACGAAGAGGCTGATCCGGTAAGTCATCCCGGGATCGAGGCCAGACCTCATTCCTGATTGAGTGAGAAATCTTACCCTTGTGCCTCCTGTCGTGGCGCCATACTTTTGTGAATTTTCGATTAAAAGCGAAGCTGAGACGGGCCAAGACTTGAGGAGCACCGCACTGGCGGCAACAAAAAAGCCCCGTCCGCCCAAAGGTGAACGGGGCCGACATCTTCGGGTTTCTACTCGCAGGACCGTCTTAGGACTTGCTGCGTCCTTTCCTGCGCTTGGCAATTAGCGCAATCCCGACCATCCCCGTCCCCAGAAGACTCAGCGTTCCTAACTCAGGCGTCGTTGCGCCGGGGATAGTCGTTGTTCCGGCGTTAAGGTTGATTTTCATCTTCCCGCCCGTGAGAAAGGGATTGCCTTTGGTTGCGATGGTGGTGACCTGAAGCGTCCCCCCAACGACGGGCGAGCCATTCAAGGTACCACTAACGGTGCCGCTTAAGGTCCAGCCATACTGTCCCGTCGGCAGTCCCGTAGCGGCGGTCCAGGTAGCGTTAGTGAAGGTGCCTTGGAAAACCAGACCTGTGTTCGTGTCAGTGATTTTAAAACTGCCAGCGCCAAAAGTGGCGTTGGACGACAGTGCACCCGTTGCAAGCGCCCCGGTGGTGAGATTCACGAATCCAGAAGGGGAGGAATCACTGAACGAGCCCAGTCCAGTGACCGACGTCAGCATTGACCCCGTCAGTTTGAGACCTGTGCCGGCGGTAGAGATAGTTCCTCCCGAATTCGAGAATACGCTATCGGCAAGCGCCGACAGCGGCACACAGGACAATAAAGCAGCCAACGCGAAAATCCTAAGCAGTTTCATCCCCTCGCCTCCTTCAAATGTGCAAGACTCAGATGGTTTCCTTGACGTCCCACAACTGCGACGATTTTTCCGGGTGGGCGATTCTTAGTGATAACCAGCACAGCTTCAGGCCAGATGATCGCCCGAACAAGTAAACTCGATGGCGAAGTTTAGCCCGCAGTGTGTTACGCCTTGATGACCGCAAAATGAAATGTGTGCGACAGAATCGGCGTCTGTCACGGATTCTTAACAAACTGTGGAATTCTTCCCCTTGACAGCAACTCATTGTCAGCAGAACATGCGGTTACACCACAAAACAGCAGCCGTCACGCAAACCAAGATTCCAATCGTTGTTGTCGAGTAGCTGGCACTGAAACCATGACTGGCGAAAGGTAGGAGAGACTCTATGAGGCAACTCATTTTAGTCGTAAGTAGTCGGGGGGAGGATTGCGGGTTTCTCGAGCAGTGCCTTGAACGATCAGGTTACAAGGTGCGCCGATGTTTAAACCCCGGCGACGCGGTAAGGGAGGCAGAAGTTTTGCGTCCGTCGCTAATATTGGTCAATTCAGTGATGCCGGATAGCGCTGGCCTGGAGTTGTGCCGTCGCATCCGCCAGACCCGTTCCTTGGCAAGAACCGCCGTGGTTTTGGTGGCTGCGGGTACAGCCGAAGACGACTGCGTTCTCGGACTTGAGTCGGGAGCGAACGATTACATAACCATGCCATTCAGTTCTCGCGAGTTGCAGGCGCGGGTGCAAGCCGTGTTGCGCCGCTTCGAACGACCGCAGCTCACTGAGTTTTATGGACCGGTCACGACTGTCGGAGACATTAAGATTGATAGTTCCGCGATGAGAATTTCTGTCCGCGGGAATGAAGTCACGACTACCACCTTGGAATTCCGCCTGATGGATTACCTTGCTCGCAATCAAGCGCGAGTTTTCAAACGCGATGAGCTTCTCGATGCAGTGTGGGGTGACATGCAGTTCGTGACTCCCCGTACCGTAGACGCATGCGTGCGCCGGGTGCGGCGGAAGATCGAACCGGACTGCGCACGACCCACCTATCTGAAAACCATTCGCGGAGTCGGGTACCGTCTTGATGCGGGAGGCCCCAGGATGTGGGATTCGCGGGAGCAATATCCACGTCCGGCTTCAACACCGCTGTCGGCGGATAGATTCGAGCCTAAAGCGTAGCAGCGAAGATAAGGGGCGTTGCATAGCTGCCATCCGCCGGTTCTTCGTGGTAATTGCATCGCTACTAGAGAAATTTCGGACGCAGGGGGCTGCCAGGCTCTTGCCCTTCGCTGTCGGCGAGCAAGATAGCCACGGTACGAAGGGCGTGGATCTCCTTCAACACTTGCTTGATTTGTAGATCGGTTTCGTGCAGGGCCGTGAACACTCGCTTCGGAGAAGGAAGGCTGATGATTTCAGGCGCTTTGATATTGCATGGCTCGGTGAGCGCTTCTCGTCCGACGGGCCAGGGCTCAACCATTTCACGCTCCGGTAACAGTGCATTGAGGAATTCCACCCCGAAGCAGTATCCGGCACGACTTCGAACCAGGCTTATTAGCCGCACGTACTGCGGCATCTGAAACTCGATCTCCATCAAATCGCCGGGTTCGAAATAAATATTGGCCTGCAGAGCCATTCCCCCCTCGCTGATTGTGATCACGCGCCCTGGCACAGCGGCTTTAGAGACTCGCCGCGAGGGCGTGATGCGAACTGGAAGATCGGCCTCGTATCGGGGCCAGCGACGGCTGTTCATGGATTGAGACATGAAGCGTTACACCGATTGAGTCTGGTTCAATCAGATAATAGGAACGGTCGATGATTACTTTCAAATTACTAAGGTAAGGCCCTATCGGCTCGGGGGACGAGCTCAGAAGGGTCGTGCTTAAGATTAGCTAAAGGAATAAAAGAAAAGGAGTTCGAGACCATCGGTTCCGGGACCAGAGCGATAGACGTCGGGGCGATTCGGGAGTGAAACGGCCGCGGCCTTTCCCCCAAAAGAATCCAGAATATAGCCTGGGACCGCGTTCAGTAGTTCGGCCACGTTGTCGCTGGAGAGCAGGTGTTGACTGAATCCGTAAAGGCGTTCCACGTCGCGACGGCGCTCGTTGGCGTTGTGAGCTTCCCGGCGGGCGCGCTCCGACAAATCACTGGCAATCACTGCGGTCACAAGGAATGCAAATAGTGCCACCCAATTCTGGGGATCTGCAATCGCGAATGTTCCAACGGGAAGAAGGAAATAGTAATTGAATGCTGCGGCAGCAACGATCGCCGTGCACACGGCAGGCCGCAGGCCCCAGGTCGCGGAAAGGATCAGAACGCCAAGAAGAAAGGTCAAAGCGACTGTCGTGGGATTTACTTTGACTATTGTGTGATAGACAAAAACGATCGCGGTTGATCGGGCAACCATTTTCCGGTCAAGGCTATTTTCATTCGCGGCCGTCAGCGGCGGGAGACGCTGGTTATGACTCCACTGCCGCGGGCGGCTTGAACCTGGGACCTACCAACCAGAAGCTAATCGATCGCGTGCAGGCCGACGCCGCTCGCCTGGAGAAAGAGAATCCACATGCTCCGGTACCAATTGATCTGGCAACGACATCAGGTTCGGGACTCGATCCTGACATTTCGCCGGCAGCCGCAGAGTTTCAGGTTCCACGTGTCGCTCGGGAGCGCGGAATATCAGAAGACCGCTTGAGATATCGGGTTCGGCAGCACCTGCGTGCTCGCCAATTGGGACTATTCGGTGAGCCACGCGTGAATGTACTGGAATTGAACCTCAGGCTCGACGCTCAGGTCGCGCACTAAGGAAAGATGTAAGTGGTGCGCGCCAATGGGCCGGGACCAGGCCGGATCCGGAGCGGTCGGCGCGATCCGCGCGGCAGCGATCACTGCAGACGGTTCGACATCTTGGCGTCGAGGTAATCGAGTACGTCGTAAACGTTCATCACCTTCAGCAAAGCGACAACGTCATCCGTCGCGAACCCACCTTTTTCGGCTAAACTCTCTAAATCCTCCAAGGCCCATCGCACTGCCAGATCTTCTTCCTGTTCCTTTGTATCAGTTGTTGCCAAGGCTTTGCCCTCCCAGTGTGACGGTCACGAGCAGTGTCGCTCGCCTACCCATCAATAAATAATTGCCCGGGAGTAAGTGTGGAATGGCCCGCTCGTGCGAGCATCTGGCACAGTCGTGTAGTCCCCGCTCAGGATCTCAGCGTGGCCAAAACAATCTCTTTACACACTCTTGACATCCGGGCCCTATCCGCAGTTCCAGTGCATGAATCAAATACTTTAGTAAGCACGGAACAGTAGCGAGAGTAACGCAGAGCCCATGGGAGCGAACCTGCTCCCATGGGAATGCGGCTCGCCGGTCGCAAGCCCGGCATGTTGCGAAGGAACGAAACCGCGGTTGTTAGACTATGTCTCCGTTGGCACAATTAGATCGGGCGTTGGAAGACATTATTCGCGAACTTACTTGGCGGATTTCAGTCCCGCGCATGGGGAAATTCGATCAGGTGTGGGAAATCGCCAATCGGGTCTGCGACCGCTACGAGATCACGCCGCTTCACTAATCACAATTAATGTAGCCCCGCTAGTCCAACCTAACCAGGAAGATACTGCCTTGCATGGTTTGCGCGGTGTGTGCAACTTCTTCGGCGCGTCTGCGATCGTCATTTTGCACTCGGATGCGCACCCACCAGTCCCCGACCGGACTGCTAAAACACAGAACTTTGGCGGTGTGATAACGGCGGGACAGGCGGTCCGCAACTGAGTGCGCTATATCCTGCTCACCGAAGGCTCCGATCTGCACCGCCCAGCGGCCGCCCTGGGTGAGGGGAACGGGCGCACGTAATACTTCCATGCGCACGGCCGCAATACCCGGCTGCCAGACATCCACCTTCTTCGCCGCCGCAAGTGAGAGGTCCAAGATTCGTCCTTCGATAAATGGTCCGCGGTCGGTGATACGGACGATCGCAGAATGCCCGGTCTTGACATTCGTCACCCGCACGATCGAGCCCAGAGGGAGTGTGCGGTGGGCAGCAGTCATGGCGTTCATGTCGTAGATCTTGCCATTCGATCCGTGGCGGTTGTGGTACGGCGCGCCGTACCAACTGGCTAAACCGGTGTCGACAAGGATGGGTTTAGCATCGGCGGGAAATGAGAGAGCGTCTTTCTCCTTCTCTCCTTTTTCCGTTAAAGGTACCTCATTCCCGGGAAGAGGTTGAGATGACGCAGAGGTTCCTGGGACCGGTGTTGACTCGACCGCTGGCGGAGGTGGTACTTTAGCGTCGGTCTGCTTGTGCCCGCTGCAATCGGCCAACAACAGAACAAAAAGCAGAACGAAGACCGCATGAACAGCAGATCGCAGTTTCACTTGGGACGTTGGGTCTCTTCCATGTAGTCGGCCAATCGTACAAGCTTTTCAGCCGCAACTCGTAGTGCTTTGCTGGAGTGCTGACGGACAGCGGGGACCACCTCGTTGTTGAGGTAGGCGATAAGTTCCGCGCTTTCCTTTTCTAAACGCTCGGCAGCTTCCGACACCGATCTGTTCACACGCGCCGAGGCGCGATTAAAGTCGCTCACGTCTCCCTCGAATTCCTGAAGAGACAGCTAACCGTCGCTCCGGATGTTGAGCCCCGACATTATTTCCTGCAGCACCCGCTACGGTCAACCCAGGGGCATCGCCTGTTACACCCCTCGCTTAGAGTCTTGAGTCTCGGTCGTCACGGACAGCAAATTCGCTGCAAATTCACGACACGCGAAATTTGAGGATTGAAGACTTCCTGCCGAGTAGCAATTACGAGTTAGAATCGCGTCATGCGAAATGGCCTGGTGGTTTCGGTCTTGTTCTGCTTGGTCATGGCACTTCAAGGCTGCTCGGTATGGCGCGAGCACGCCGTCAACAACTGGTCGGATGTGACTGGCGGTGAGAGCTTGGAACGCAACTTCTGGAAAGAGGTAAGAGCCAAGAACTGGAACGAACTTAGCCGCCACCTGGCAGGAAACTACATTTCGGTGACCCCAGAGGAGGGCCGGATGGACCGCGCGGCCACGGTCGAACACTTAAAGCAGTTGCGGTTGGACGACTACTCCCTCGGTGACTTTCAGATCGAGTTGAACGGCCAAACGTTAGTGGTGACTTATACGATTGCGCTGCGTGGCACTTACAGTGAACAGCCCCTGCCTTCTGCACCCGTGCGAATGATGACCGTCTGGCAGCAACAGAAGGGGGGCTGGATGGCTCTCGCGCATTCCGTGATGGGACCAGTGGGGAAATAGTTGACGGCTCTTGTCGACAATCCGACCGAGAAACAGCATTTTCGCCGAAGCTTGCTGAGTTGGTATTACCACAGGCGGCGTGATTTGCCCTGGCGTAAAGACCGCAATCCGTATCACATCTGGCTGTCGGAAATCATGTTACAGCAGACGCGCGTCGGTGCGGTGCTGGAACACTATCAGAGATTCCTGCGACGCTTTCCGACCGTGCAGAAATTGGCAGCAGCTCGAGAGTCTTCGGTATTGGCGGCATGGAGCGGGCTGGGATACTACCGGCGCGCGCGGATGATGCATGCTGCCGCAAAAGTAATCGTCAAGCAGCAGGCCGGAAGATTTCCGGTTAGCGCAGAACCGCTGTCGGCGCTTCCGGGGATTGGCCGCTACACAGCAGCGGCCATTGCCAGCATCGCATTCGACGAGCCGACGGCCGTCGTGGATGGAAACGTAAAACGTGTTCTCCGTCGGCTGGTGGCTGACAATCTTAGCGGTGAACTCTTGTGGGAAACCGCACAGGAATTGCTTACCCAGCGGAGGCCGGGCGACTTCAACCAGGCCATGATGGAGCTCGGCGCAACCATTTGCCTGCCGCGCCAGCCGCGATGCTCGGTGTGTCCTGTGTACGAACAGTGCGACTCGCGCGGAAGTCTGCCGAAGCCCAAGACGTTGGGTCGCCAGAACAAACGCATGATTCACTATGCGCTCGATTGCCACAATGGTTCGGTCTTCCTGGTCAGGCGGCCTAAGGATGCATCACTGATGCCGGGCATGTGGGAACTTCCGGAGATCCGGGGAGCAAACGGCGTGTCTCCCTGGCTTACCTTGCGGCATTCGATCACAGTAACTGATTACCAGGTTGCTGTGAGTCAGGCCCCAGCGTCTGACCAGTCTGACGGGAAATGGATATCCAAGGCACGCCTTGCCCGCCTGCCCCTGACCGGATTGGCCAGGAAAATCCTGCGAGCTGCGAGACTCATCTAACTGTTATGAAATGGCTTCACAGTATCTTCGGAGGACGAAAGATGGCCGCTCTCACTAAGGGAACTTCGGCTCCTGATTTCACGCTACCCATGATGGACGGAAAGCAATTCTCGTTGCGCGACGCCCTCGCGCGAGGGCCGGTGATAGCAGCGTTTTTCAAAGTGTCATGCCCAGTTTGCCAATATGCCTTCCCCTTTCTGGAGCGGATTTACAAGGCGCATGGGAACCAGCAGGTGACGATGGTAGGCATCTCGCAGAATGACAAGCCACATACAGCTGAGTTCATAAAGGAATATGGCTTGACCTTTCCCGTGCTGCTCGACGACACCAATACCTACCCAGTATCGAATGCGTATGGCCTGACCAATGTGCCTACGATTTTCTGGATTGCCTCTGATGGTGAAATCGAGATCTCCAGTGTGGGCTGGATGCGGAAAGAAATCGAGGAGATCAACCGGCGAGTGGGGGAAGCGCAAGGTGGCATGCCGACGCCTGTATTCCTTCCCGATGAATCTGTGGCCGATTTCCGCGCTGGTTGAAGCTCGAAAAACTAGTCCGCGGTCGCGGACTCCAAACGGGAAGCCGGACCTCACATGTTGGACGTCTCCGGCGACCGCTATGAGTAACTACAGATCCCTCGCCGCGCTCGGGATGACAGCAAGGGAGGCTTCCACGACGAGGTCTTAGGTCTAAAGGATGCAGTGCTTGGTCCGATGACAGAGCCCTACGCCTGACGTTCTCTTCCCGTACAATAGACGGTTCTCATTTCGTCTTTGCTTTTTAGGAGTGCTTCTGCATGAGAAAGAGCCTGGTGGCATTGTCTGCTGTTCTTGTGGTAATCGGCGTTTGGGGGCAGGATTCGCCGAAGAAAACGCGGCCGGCTGCAACGTCGGCACGGCTTCCGGGCTCGGCCATTGCCGCCCTGCAGAAGATTGATCCCGAGCGCATTCGGGCGCACGTGCGCTTCCTGTCGCATGATCTTCTCGAGGGTCGCGGGACCGGGCAGCGTGGAGGCGATATCGCAGCGGAATATATCGGAACCCAGTTTGCGCTTGATGGCCTGAAACCCGCCGGAGACAACGGCACTTACATGCAGAAGGTACCTTTGGTGGGAGTTACAACGTTGCCAGACACCAATCTTTCACTGGTTTTACCGCGCAATCGCGCGATGATTCTTGTGCCCCGGGATGAATATGTGGCCTATGACGAAACCCAGCAGGCGCAATCGGAGGTAGATGCCGACATCGTCTACGTGGGCTATGGCATCGAGGCCCCGGAATATAACTGGGATGACTACAAAGGTGTCGACGTCAAAGGAAAGGTGCTGCTGATGCTAGTGAATGAGCCACCTTCCGACGATCCCAAATTTTTCAAGGGTAGGGCCCTGACTTACTATGGGCGCTGGACTTATAAGTTCGAAGAAGCTGCGCGCAAAGGCGCTGTAGGCGCGATGCTCATTCACAAGACCGAAATGGCAAGCTATCCCTGGGATGTGGTCCGGAATTCGAATTCAGGCGAGAAGGCATATCTGAAGCTCGACGGCACGCCTAAGTTGAAAGTAGCGTCCTGGGTGCATCTTGACGTCGCAACAAAATTGGCGGCGGCAGAAGGACTCGATCTGGACAAGATGATGTCCGACGCGCGTTCGCGTGACTTTCATCCCGTCGCGCTACGCACGAAGTTGTTAGCGCACATGGTGAGCAAGATTCGACCCTTCGAATCCAATAACGTTGTTGCCATGCTGCCTGGCTCGGACGTCAGATTCAAGAACGAAGCGGTCATTTATACAGCACACTACGATCACCTGGGCATTCGTCCTGATATGCCTGGAGACAACGTTTATAACGGGGCGAATGACAACGCTACCGGTTGCGGCATCCTTTTGGAGGTAGCGCGGACCTATGCGCTTGCGTCCCAGCGGCCGAAGCGATCCGTCCTCTTCGCCTCCGTGACGGCGGAGGAGCAGGGACTCCTGGGCTCCGAGTACCTGGGCAAGCATCCTCCTGTGCCCGCAGGAAAGATTGCTTTGGATCTGAACTACGACGATGTGCCGCCTCTGGGCGCTCCGGAAGAAGTGGAAGTATCGGGCTCAGAGCGAACCACGTTTTACCCAATAGTGGAGGCACTCGCGAAAGACTTCCGGCTGACGATCCGTCCAGATGCCCGCCCCGAAGCCGGACACTTCTATCGCTCTGATCACTTCAGCCTCGCCCGTGTCGGCATTCCAGCCTTCTCTATCAATGAAGGGGTGAAGTACAAGGGACACGATGCCGCCTGGGGCGTCCAGCAGGCGGATGAGTACACTACAAAACATTACCATCAGCCAAGTGACAAATATCATCCCGACATGGACTTTACGGGTGATGCCGCGATGGCGCGGTTTGGTTTTGCGCTGGGGTGGGAAGCGGCGAATCTGCCGAGAGTAGTGGGTTGGCAAAAAGGCGATGAGTTCGACGCGGCGAGAGTGAAAAGTATGGTGGGAAACTAAGGGCCTGTCATCTGATCTCTTAATCAAATTGTCATCCTGAGCGCAGCCTGTCCATTCGTTTTCTACGAATGGGCAGGCGCAGTCGAAGGACCTCGCGGACTCCATCCGATGCGCTGAGAACATCGCAGCGTCATCAAAAGGCCTTCTTGGGTAGGGATCGTTCGACTCGTTGTTCCTTTCGTATGCCAAAGGAACTAAAACTTCGCTCAGGAAGAAAAATGGAAAGTGACGCTTAGCTTTCCATTATCTTCAGATTTGGATCGACGACCAGGGTGGGTTGAGTCACTCTTTGCACATCATCCGCGGTTAATCCGGGTGCAATCTCCTCCAATACCAGGCCGGCAGGTGTCACCTGGATAACAGCCATCTCGGTAACGATGGTGTTCACTACCTTTACCCCAGTCAGCGGCAGAGTGCATTTCTTCAGAATTTTGGGCTGAGAGTCTTTGGTGGTGTGCTCCATAGCGACGATCACCCGACGCGCGCCCGCCACCAGGTCCATGGCTCCGCCCATGCCTTTGACCATTTTGCCCGGAATCATCCAGTTCGCGAGATTGCCTTCTTCATCAACTTCCATCGCGCCAAGCACGCTCAAGTCAATGTGGCCACCTCGGATCATGGCAAAAGAATCGGCACTGGAAAAATACGCAGTGCCCGCCATCTCGCTGACGGTCTCTTTGCCGGCGTTGATCAGGTCAGCATCTTCCTGACCCTCAATCGGGTAGGGACCGATGCCCAGCATGCCATTCTCGCTCTGCAGGATTACGTCCATGCCGGGCGGCACGTGGTTGGCCACAAGCGTGGGCATGCCGATGCCCAGGTTCACAAAGAAGCCATCGCGCAGTTCCCGCGCGATCCGCTTGACGATACGGTCGCGCTTGTCGATGTCTTTCAGCGATTTGGAGGTAGTGGACATAGCTCTCCGGTCATAGGTTTCAGTGATCGCGGATTTACCTGAGCGCTGATTTTGACTCGCTCTAGCTAGCTTTTCTCACTGTCCTTCTCTCGATTCGCTTCTCGAACAGTTTTCCCTGGAAAATGCGTTTCACGTAAACGCTGGGGGTATGAATCAAGTCAGGCTCCAGTTCGCCGACTTCGACCAGATGCTCGACCTCCGCAATCGTTACTTTCGCCGCTGTTGCCATCATGGGATTAAAATTTCGGGCAGTCTTGCGATACAGCAGATTGCCCCACTTGTCGCCCTTCCAGGCTTTGACAAACGCGAAGTCGGCTTTGAGTGCGTGTTCCATTACGTACATGCGTCCATCAAACTCGCGCGCCTCTTTGTTTTCACTGACGATGGTACCAACTCCGGTGGGAGTGAAAAATGCAGGAATGCCAGCGCCGCCGGCGCGGATACGTTCGGAGAAAGTACCTTGAGGCACGAGATCGAGTTCAACTTTGCCTTGCAGGACCATCTGCTCCAGCAATTTGTTTTCGCCCACGTAAGTCCCGATGTGCTTGCGGATTTGTCCCGCCGCGAGTAGCAACCCCATACCAAAACCGTCAACGCCAACGTTGTTGCTGATGGTTATCAGGTTCTTGACGCCCTTGCGGACTAAGGCACGGATCAGGTTTTCTGGGATACCGCACAGCCCAAAGCCGCCCACCATGATGGTTGCGCCGTCAAAGACATCGCGAATCGCCTCGTCGGCGCTAGCTACGACTTTGTTCATGAGATTGCGATTCTAGAATAACTCGCCACGGAGACACGGAGTCACGGAGAAAGCGCCGACAATTCCCGGAGGCAATTGTCAACTTTTTGTCTTCTCTCTGTCTCTGTGCCTCGGTGGTGAGATTTTCCGCAAATGGTGAGCCCGTTCAAACTCCATGGCTAACTCTTTCGTGTCTAGATTTTCCCGGATGTGGGCCAGTCGCTGTTCCATGGTTAACAGGGCACGCTTGAGATTTTTTTTATTGGTGAGCGCGACGTCGCGCCACATTGAGTACGAACTGGCCGAAATACGCGTCATCTCGCGCAAAGCCCGTCCGCCGACTTCGAGCAGTGGAGCATCCTCGCCATATTCGTCAACCAGCGTGGCAGCCAGCGCGGTCGAAATCATCTGTGGCAGGTGGCTGATCCAGGTGCAGAGTTGATCATGGGCATCCGCGTTCATGGCGGCAACCCGAGCGCCGATGTTCTCCACCCATTGGAGGAACTCGCCGCTCAAACCGTCGAATGTTTTCTGGGCCGGCACCGGCGTCACGAACCAAGCGGCGCCCTGGAAGAGATCAGGATCGGCGAATTCCACGCCGGTCTGTTCCTTGCCTGCCATGGGATGACCGGCGAGAAATCGACGGCCGGTCTCTTTCCCGAGAACAGCCTTGGCGCGCGCAAGAATCTCGGACTTGGTGCTGCCAACGTCGGTGAGCAAAGTCTTTGGCGGAAGCGCGGGGCCCAGGCGGCCAATCAACTCGACAATCGCGCCTACGGGCGTGGCCAGAAGAATCACCTGACTTCCACGGACAGCATCAGGGGGGTTGGTGTGACCTGCATCGATGGCGCCCTTGGCGCGCGCACGCTCCAACACAGGCGCACGGTCGCAGCCCACGATACGGCCAGCGTATCCATGCTTCTTGAGAGCTAGTCCAAAGGACCCCCCGATCAAGCCCGTGCCGATAATCGTGATCTGGCGAATGGGCATTCAGATTAGCCGCCGAGAAAACACGGGAAAGAAATTGTAAATGCTGCGTTCTCAGTATGGTTGTTTGTGATAATCAAGCCAGCTTGCGACCTACCGCGGGTGCGATCATGCGCAACTCATCCATCAGCTTCGAAAACTGTTCCGGATAGAGTGACTGCGCCCCATCCGACAGCGCCCTGTCCGGATCATGATGGACTTCGATCAGCAGGGCGTCCGCCCCCGCTGCCAACGACGCTCGAGCCATGGGCGGGACCTTGTCGCGTAAGCCGGTGCCATGGGACGGATCTGACGTCATGGGCAGGTGCGAGAGCTTCTTGATGATCGGAATGGCCGAAACATCCAGAGTGTTGCGGGTGTAGGTCTCGAAAGTGCGGATGCCACGCTCACATAAGATGACATCGTAGTTTCCGCCTGCCATGATGTATTCGGCGGATAGCAGAAGCTCCTCTAACGTGGCCGCGATTCCGCGCTTGAGCAGGACCGGTTTCTTGACTTTGCCCAGGTCACGGAGCAAATTGAAATTCTGCATGTTGCGGGCACCGACCTGGAAGATATCGACGTAAGGTAGCATGACGTCGATCTGCGCGATCTCCATGACCTCGCTGATCACCAGCAGGTTGAAATGGTCGCCTACCTCACGCAACAGCTTGAGACCTTCCACGCCCATTCCCTGAAATGAATAAGGTGAGCTTCGGGGCTTGAAGGCGCCACCACGCAGGACGCGCGCGCCGGCCTTCGAAACCTGCTCAGCCACGGTGAAAAGCTGCTCCCTCGATTCCACCGAACATGGACCAGCCATCACCACTACCTGGTCACCGCCTATCTGCACTCCGTTGGCAAATTCGACGATGGTCCCATGGGGGCGGAAACTTCGTCCCGCCAGCTTATAAGGCGCGCTGATCCGGTGGACATGCTCGACTCCGGACAGGACTTCAAGATTGCGAGTATCAAAATCGACCCGAGCGCCCACCGCGGCAAGCACCGTCTGCCGCTCCCCAGTGGTGCGGTGTACAGAGAAGCCCATCCGGATCAGGTGTTCGACCACCTGCTGGATCTGTTCCTCGGTCGCCGAATCTTGCATGGCAACAATCATAAGAAAACTGTTAGCTGCCTCTCAGTCATTCACGTCCGTATCCAATTCCGTATCGCTGGAGCCGTCTATGGTGCGGTGCGGCGCGATTTCTTCCTGCTGAATCTGGCGCATGATGTCCATGACGCGTTCGTAGATTCGCAGCAAGTCGCGGTCAGGCAGTGGACCCTGGTTTACGCTTCGCACATTGCTAAAAACTGTTTGCTCGCGGTCGGGCTCATAAATCGGCAGACCGGCATCGCGCTTCAGTTTGCCGATCTCATGCGCAGCCTGTGCCCGCTGGCTGAGCAACTGCACCAGTTGGCGATCCAGTTCGTCAATTTTCTTGCGCCAATCGGAAATGTCCATAGCCGGCAGCAATCGGCCTTCAGCCAGATGATCATGTCATGCGCTAGCAAATCGGAAGTCAGGTACAACTTCCCCGCGGCGTCCGCAGCTACTATTGAGTGACTGAAAGCTGATGGCTGACGACTGAAAGCTTCTTCACAAATTGTGCCACACTCTCTGCTTCTTTGCCCGGATTGCGCTCAATAGTCTCGACAATCGCGCTGCCCACCACCGCTGCCTCGGCGAACTCTCCCACCACCGCAAACTGCTCAGCCGTAGATATGCCAAAACCGACCGCGATGGGAAGCTTGGTATACTTGCGCAGGCGCTGAACCAGTTTCTGCGCATCTTCGGGTAGCTCATTACGGGCGCCGGTGACGCCGGTGCGTGACACCGCATACACAAATCCACTCGAAGCCTCAGCGATTTGCTTCAGTCGCGCGTCTGGGCTGGTGGGCGCTGCCAGGAACACTGTGGCCAAGCTTCTCTTTCGCATCTCGCGGAGATAATCTCCCGCTTCCTCGACCGGCAAATCCGTGATCAATGCACCGTCCATGCCTGCTTGCCCCGCGGCGGCTGCAAACTTTGCTAGTCCCATGCGGATGATCGGATTCAAATAAGAAAAGATGATCAAACCCGCTTGAGACTTCTTCCTCAACTCTGTTCCGAGCTTCAACACCTGCTCGAGTGTGGTCCCGTGGCGCAGGGCGCGCTCACTGGCGCGCTGGATCACCGGTCCATCAGCCAGCGGGTCGCTAAAGGGCACGCCAAGCTCGATGACGTTCGCGCCAGCGTCAATCGCAGCCAGCGCAATCTCGCGAGTCGTGGCAAGATCAGGATCGCCGCAAGTTATGTAGGCGACGAGGGAGAGCTTGGATGTGAACTTTATTGACATTCATCTTTGGTGTGCCGATTGGAAGGTCAGAGGCTCAATTGATCCTTCAAAATCCCGATGTCTTTATCCCCTCTTCCGGAGACGTTGACAATAACCACGTCCGACTTCTTCATTCTCGGCGCTTGCTTCATGACTTCAGAGACCGCGTGGGCGGATTCAAGGGCTGGAATAATGCCTTCCGTCCTCGTCAGCAAAGTGCAGGCTTCAAGAGCCTCCCCGTCCGATGCGGATACATATTCTGCACGCCCGATCTCTTTCAGCCAGGCATGCTCGGGGCCGATGGATGGATAGTCCAGCCCCGCAGAGACTGAGTGCGTTGTGGCAATTTGCCCGGCGTCATCTTGCAGGACGTAGGAGTATGTTCCTTGCAGCACCCCGGGTGAACCGCCGTGGAAGCGCGCCGCGTGTTCGCCTAGTCGCTCGCCGCGGCCGCCGGCTTCAACACCGATGAATTTCACTTTCTTGTCTTTAATGAAGTCGTAAAAGATGCCGATGGAGTTCGACCCGCCGCCAACGCACGCGATGATGACGGCAGGCAGTCTGCCTTCCGCCTTTAGAATCTGTGCGCGTGCCTCACGTCCGATCACTCGGTGAAAGTCACGCACCATGGTGGGGTAGGGATGGGCGCCCAGCACGCTGCCCAGCAGATAATGCGTGGTGCGGACGTTGGTCACCCAGTCGCGCATGGCTTCATTGATCGCGTCTTTCAAAGTGCGTGAGCCCGAGTCCACGCCGCGAACCTCCGCCCCCAGCATCCGCATCCGGAAGACATTGAGTTCCTGGCGGCGCATATCCTCGGTACCCATGTAGACGACGCACTCGAACCCCAATAGCGCACACACCGTGGCGGTTGCAACGCCGTGTTGCCCTGCTCCGGTTTCAGCGATCACTCGATGCTTCCCCATGCGTTCGACCAGCAGCGCCTGTCCCAAACAGTTGTTGATCTTGTGCGCTCCGGTGTGAAGCAGATCCTCCCGTTTGAGATAAATCTTCGCGCCGCCGAGTTTCTGGGTAAGACGGCGAGCGAAGAACAGCGGGGTGGGACGGCCAGCGTAAGTCCGCAGGAGTCCGTCCAAACGGCGCTGAAAGCTGTGATCGCGTTTCGCTTTCTCGTATTCGCGCTCCAATTCCTCGAGCGCGGCCATGAGCGTCTCGGGGACGTAGCGTCCTCCGTAAACGCCAAAGCGGCCGGGGACAGCCTTTGTCGCCGACTTCTTGGCTTTCGTGATGACTGCGGTTGCCATTTTTATCCGATCTTCTCCAGGTTCCGGACTGCGGCGATGAAAGCTCTAACTCTCTCGGGATCTTTCTTGCCGGGCTTGGCCTCGACACCCGAGGAGACATCGACGCCCCAAGGCCTCAGTGTACGGATGGCTTCGGCCACGTTATCCGGAGTCAGGCCTCCAGCCACGACGACGTTGGCCAAGCTCCTGATTGTCTTCACGACTTGCACACTGGCGACCCAATCGAACGGCTTTCCGGTTCCGCCAGGTTGTGTAAGCGAACCTGTGTCCAAGAGAAAAGCGTGAACCGCATCGGGGTTCCACATCATGGCAGGTCCTTCTGGTCGATCCCTCGACATGGACAAGGCAGGGATCAACTTCATTCGTGGTTCCCTCTCGGCGAGCTGTTCGAAGCAGTAGGCGCACTCCGCCTGACCTTCAGCTGGGGCTACGTCGAGATACGGCTGAATTGCCGTCATCCCGCTGCTCGTTGCCGCGGCTCCGACTTCTTCGGCGGAACCGCTGACAAATACGCCAACCTTTTCAACTGGTTCAGGCAGCCGTTCTGTAATTCCGCTGGCAACCGCCGGGGTCACGTAGCGTAGACTCTTCTCGTAGAAGACAAATCCCAGCGCATCCGCGCCCGCGTCGACGGCGGTCAGCGCATCTTCGAGATTCGTAATCCCGCAAATCTTGATCCAAGTCATGAAAACCAGTTGTCAGTCGCCAGTATCCAGTCAGTCGCCCCACCTGGCACTCGGCACCGCGGACTCGCTACTCGCGATTAACGATCGCAGTGCTTCGCCCGGGGATTCTGCCCTCATCAAGGACTCACCGATTAGAAACGCCTGATACCCAGCCGCGCGCAGGCGGTTGAGGTCTGCTCCGATGTCGATGCCGCTCTCAGCCACACCGATAACATTCTTCGGAATCAACCCCGACAGGCGAATTGCCGTTTCCAAATCAACTTTGAAGGTCCGTAAATCGCGGTTGTTCACCCCAATCAGTTTGCAGCCGGCTTCGAGGGCACGTTGCAACTCTGCCCCATCGTGAACCTCACACAGAACATCGAGGCCATGGCCGCGGCTCTCCATTGCCAGTCCAATCAGCTCCGCCTGGGAGAGCGCCGCCACGATCAACAAAATCGCATCCGCGCCGTACGCCCGAGATTCCACCACCTGGAACTGATCGACAATGAAATCCTTCCTCAGGCAAGGCAAGTTTGTGACGTTCGACGCTTGGCTCAAATTATCAAGGGATCCCTGGAAGAATTCCTCGTCAGTCAGGACTGACAGAGCAGCCGCGCCCGCCCCTTCCAGTTCTCGAGCAAGGCTGTCTGGATTGAAATTGGCCCGAATCAATCCGCGTGATGGCGAAGCCTTTTTCAGTTCTGCGATGATGGCTACGCCTGTACGGTTTTTCGTCTCGAGGGCCAGCCGAAAACCGCGCGGCTCATGCTTTTGCGCCCGCTGCTCAAGGTCGCGCAGATCGACCCTGCGCCGGGATTCTGCCACTCGGCGGCGGGTTGAGGCGACAATCTGCTCAAGACTGACGGGCATTTTCAACTGCGACGATTATACGGGAACGTTGCCGCGGCTCGGTCAAAGCCGACGTCATGAATTTGTAACTTCGGGAAACTGAATCGCCCAGTCTTCTACCCATTACCTAAGATATCTTGCCTATCCGCGAGTCCGGAATACTCTTGAGCCAACGAGCCCGAAGGACCGCCCACATGAGATCGCCAACCAGCTTTGATCATGCAACCAGGATGTCATGCGCGAGAAAACCCGTTCCGAACGCTGGTCTTCATCGTTGCTCCAGCCTCGCTGCGAGGCCATATATGAAGCGATGGCTAATTTGCGCATTCACGACCGTCATGGTGGCTGGCCTGTACTCTAGCGGGGTCGCGCAGAGTTCGCTTCCCTTTGATGTGTCGAACCCTAAACACAAGAAGTGGCCGGGGGATGAGGCGAGCAGAATTTACGTATCCGCTTGCGAACTCGTCGCGCGGACCATCAGGCCCGAAAAGCCGCCTCACCTGCGCCCCAGATTCGTCCTGGTTCTGGGTGCACAAGACAACGAAATGGTTCGCGATGGCGTCGTGTCTGAGATCCATCTAAAGAGCTGGAACTCGACCCATTTCGCCGAAGCCGTCGTACTAATGGCGACACGCGAAGTTCTGAAGAACGAAGATGTAGCCGATATAGTTCGCTACGCGGTGATTTCCGCGCAAGCTAGTGCCTCGGTAAGAGATTTGAGACAAGCTCCGTAGTTGGAACCAGTCAGGCGTTGGCCTGACAAGATCAGTGAATCCAGACGCCGGGCCTCGCTTTCAGGGAGAACCTCTCGACCTCAGGGATTGATTACTGGTGCCATCGAAGGGACTCGAACCCCCACACCCTTGCGGGTACATGGACCTGAACCATGCGCGTCTGCCAATTCCGCCACGATGGCTAAAAGTGTTTCGGGGCGACCCTCTCGGGCTAGCCTCTCAGGAAAGGACAACGAGTAATATTCTACAGGGGCACCGCTGGCTGTCAATCAAACGAGCCTCCTGATTTAACGTGCCAGTGTGCGAAGATGGCGGGCCGGACACGATGACAGATTCTCCCAAGCTGCCGGACAATGTCCGCGGGCGTCTGCGCGCCCTGACCCATGATCTGAGCAATACTGTCGAAATCATCTTGCAAGCTGCTTATCTGTTGCAAGAGGCAAATCTGGACGCGGACACCAAGAAATGGACACAGTTGATAGAGAAGGCGGCGGATGACGCCGCACGCATCAACCACGAGATTCGGGAAACTTTGCGGTCGCAGGACTAAAAACTTGCACCTTGGACTACAGACCCCGTTCTCAGGACGATCCGAGGGCGGAGGTCCGATGTCTGATGTCTGACCGTGCCCTAGCCTTCCAGCTTGGCGCTCATCGTGATATTTGCCTTTAGCACCTTCGAGACCGGGCAGCCACTCTTGGCGTTGTCTGCTGCTTTCTGAAAAGCAGCCTGGTCGGCGCCCGGCACCCGGCCCACCACATCGAGATGGACGGCGGTAATCGTCCAACCAGAGTCAAGTTTTTCCAAACTTAGCGTCGCTGCAGTCTCGATGCTCGAAGCCGTCAGCTTTGCCTCCCCCAATTGCGCAGAAAGTGCCATCGAAAAACATGCCGCATGCGCCGCAGCGATCAGTTCTTCAGGATTGGTACCGGGAGTGTTTTCGAAACGTGTGCTAAATGAATACGGAGTATTGGACAGCACGCCGCTGGCGGCGGAAACCACCCCTTTGCCGTCCTTGAGACCGCCCTTCCACACCGCGCTTGCTTTGCGTTGCATTTCGTCTCTCTCCTCGGATTGGTGAGTTGTATTGCGCCCTGCCATTGTAGATGGAGGACGGCCAGCGTGTCAGGAGATAGGGTCAGTTCCTTTGCGGCGAGCGGGAAATACGGCAGTCTGGGCCTCTCGTCGTGCCCGGACCGAATTCAATCCCTGTGCTGTCCGAGGTTGCGAATCTTCCAGCCATCCAACCAACGATGAAAAAATCGCCTGGGCCGGCCATCCAGCAACTCGTGAAGGGTAGATAAGAGGGTCGTCGAACCCTGCGACTTCGATAAGAAGGTGTCCACTGATTTCAGCTTGCTTTCTGGCAATGGTCCATACGCGGAGAGGAGCATGATCGGCACCTGGGAATTGATGCGCTTCATTTTGGCAGCCACCACATCACCGTTCATTCCCGGCATTTGGTAATCAAGAACGACTGCATCCACCGCGTGGGAAAGGAACAACTTGAGGCCTTCCGGGCCGCCAGTCGCTTCTAGGACTTCATAGCCGTTTTCTTCCAGCAGCATCTTGCGGCCGATGAGTCCGTTCAGGTGGTCGTCAATACAGAGGATTGTTGCTTTTTGACGAGGCATGATTGCGTAAGTCCATTCGGCCAGTTCTGTGTGTGATCAGCGCGAAGCGGGGCTCGAAGGCGATGGTAATGATGCCGCCATGCACCAGCAAATTACGAACGTACAAGGGCACATCAGTTACCACATTTGCGTCGAAAGGAGGGAAAGCATTAACCAGCGCAGGGCACTTGCGGCCGCAAGAAAACGCCCACAATTAGCCAGGCTTAAGAATACTCATTTGATTTACAGAAAGAAGGACGGTCTGTGCCAGGCGTTCCAGCACGGCGACATCGCCCTCGTCAAAAGCGAAAGTTTGATTGGAGAAGACTTCCAGCAGACCGACGATTTGTCGGTCATACCGGATGGGTGCCGCGAGGATGGATCGAATACCGAGTCGATGGCAGCTCTCTGGGTCCACGCGAGGGTCGGTTTGTGCATCATCGCAGCGTAGGGATTCTCCACTGCGTACACATTCCCCAGATAAGCCCGAGTTGATGTCCAGCCGCGTACCCAGTGCTGGCGCGTTGGCTCCGACGCTCGCCCGGCAGATCATCGAGCCTTTGTGGGTAAGGGCGATGGCAGCGGCCGTGCCACGAGTGAGCGTGCGGGCACGGGCGCCAACCAGCCGCAGCGCCACGTTCAGGTCTGACCCAAGCGAATTGAACTCGTACTGGACCGTGGTCGAAGCACCAGGTTGGGTCCTTTCCGCTTTGTCCGACGCAGCGGTTCCCATCTCCAAAGTGATGGCCCGCAGCTGAGTGGTCCTTTTTTCAGAGGAATTGGCAACCCGCGGAAGCAACACTGGTTCGATCAGACTAAGCGTAGGCACATTGCGGCTGGGCGCGGCGGCATGGAGTGCGAGCCATTGCTCAAGCCGTTGTCGCGACTCTTCTGGCAGTTCGGAGAAACGGACGCCGGCACGGCCCAGAGCATCTGCCCAGGCAATATACCCCGTGGTCTCTACGTGGGTCGCTGGATCGGGCAAATTCAGGCTGAGATCGACTCGGCTCGAGGCTTCTGGGGGCAACGCCGTCTGCATCGACAAACCCGCCTCGCTCAGATCCAGGATCATACCGCCGGTAACCCCGTCGAAGCTGGCGAAGGCAGGCCCCTGCAACTTGTGCCGCAAGCACTTACGGCGCTCTGGAATCATCAATCTTTCTCCCGCTGGCGTGCAGCCGTCTGCACCGTGGCCAGCAACCCCAAGCTTGGCTAGCGGACGACCGAGGGGTCCTTCCCTAACGGCTGCCCATACCAGATTGTCTTATCAGAGGATTCGGGGAAAGTGTCGCGGTTGGTGCGGAAGGTGAAATTCCAAGTTATAGACGGCGAGAAAGGCGGAACCGAGGATAACTTTTTTTGAAGGAATATAGCGGCGGACGTCCCCCTACCCCATTTCCGACAATTCACGCGCAACGTCTTCGGACGCGTGACACGCGGGACCGGCGCAATAGATGATGACCTCAAAGTCCTTGCGCGGCATCAATTCCGTCGCTAACGCGCGGACCCGGTCTGGCGGTAAATTGATCGCGCCTGGGAGGTGTGCACGATGGTAGCTTTCTGGCGGCAGAGCTTCTACCAGAATGAACTTCTTTGGGTGGTCCATTTTTTGTTTGAGTTCTTGACGGTCGATTTCAGTCACCATAGCGTTATCTCCATTCTCTTGTTCCAGGCCGGAATGCGTGTGCCCTGAGGCTGCTGCATCGCCTTCCTTTTGCAGTTTTGCCGCGGCTTCGGCCAAGGTCAAATTGTCTGCCACCCGCTGAAAATTCGTTCGGACCTCGTTCTCTTCGACTCCGATGGTCTTGAAGAACAGAGCCTTGCCCCGCATGTTGATATGCATGAGCGTGATTTCCCAATGGGCAGGCGCCACTTCAGACTGTTTGACTTGAAATTCGCCGCCTTTGTCTAAATGCCCAAACAAACCGCCACCGAACTTCACCGTCTTGAAAAGATGGCCCTGGATTTCCACCAACCTGTTTGCTCTCGTGTTCACCCAGATACGGCCTTCCATGGCATGAAAGACCGAGGCTTCATGCGAGGAGGGGTGAAAATCGGGATTCGGCGCGAAGAGGATCTCTACCAGTTCGCCTCTTTGTTGTCCGTATTGCGCAGTCACCGCGTCGGGTAAGAGCTTGAATAAACGCTCAGTTCGCTGGGCGTCCTCGTGTTGGGCGTGCTGACGCTTTTCTTGTTGGCCTCTATTGTGTAACAGGCTGTCAATGCGCTCATCTTCTCTCTTTTCTTGTTCGGGTGTAATCGGCCGCCCGTCTACGGATCGCAACCGGTCGAGTTCGCCTTGGCTGGTTTGAACAACCAGTCGCACTTCTTCTTTTCCACGATGCTGTTCGCGGACCTGATACATCCAGTGGCTGTGATCGTTGGCCTCGGCTTTCAATTCACCATCGACGACGTTACGCAGAAGCTCGGTCGCCGGCAATCTATCGCCACTCGATGTGCCTGCCGGCCAAGCCGGAGCACAGATCCCTACAAAGGTCGCGAGCATCGCAATGCGAGTCGGCCAGTCCGAGATGAGCTTTTGGCGCACGAACACTGATTTCCTGATGGGCGTGTTAAAAGCCCGTAGCCACATATCCGATAAGGCACGTGTTAGAGCCGGCTATATTCGATTGTGCATTTCTTTTTTGGGATGCACCGGTGCTTCTAGCGCAAGTTGCTAGCTAAATGAAAGGAAATCGAATGTATTCTGTAATCGCGCGGGCTGTTCGTTGTAGCTGAAAAGAATAGACTTCACGCCAATCCCCCTTCGAGCGCACCGCATCAAAACTCTCGAGGTGCCCTATGATTCGAAAATTAAGGTCCGGTCAATACCGGCTGTACTCTCGCAAAAAGAACCCCAAAACTGGACGCCGACGCAATCTCGGCACGTTCAATACGAGAAAAGCCGCACAGGCCCACGAGCGTGCGGTTCAATACTTCAAAGGCGGCTGAGCGCTTTTTGTTCCATCATTCAGCTCGGCGACAAAGCGCAGCCCGCCCTATTTTCGCGCGAGAAAAACTCCGACCGACACAGCAAACATAGCCAAGGTGGCGATCCAACCAACCACTCTCAAATAAAGAGGAATCGCAAATTTTCCCATTACTTTTCGATTTGTAGCCAAATGCACAATGACTGCCATCATGGGCGCAGCAATCACGCCATTTAGCACAGCCGCCCAAAATAGAGCCCGCACCGGATCAACGTGCCAGAAGTTAAAGAAAACTCCGACCAGTGTTGCAAGGGCAATCGTCAAATAAAATCCAGGCGCCTGTTCGGGCTTGTTTTCCAGGCTGGTTCGCCACTTGCATGCTTCTCCCACGGCATATGCTGCGGAGCCAGCCAACACCGGAATCGCCAGCATGCCAGTGCCAATTATTCCGCATGCGAATAGTCCAGCAGCCCAGTGTCCAGCCAGGGGTGCTAGCGCCCGTGCCGCCTGCGCTGCCGTACCTACTTGTGTCTCTCCGTGTGCGTGAAGTGTGGCGGCCGTCGTCAAGATAATGAAAAAGGCCACGAGGTTGGATAAGGCCATACCGAAATATGTGTCCCAGCGAATCCGACCAAGTTGAATAGTAGCTTGTCGTGGTGCCCTTCTTAGGGCCTTCTCTCCATGGTGGTTCTTAACTTCTTCAACCTCCTGAGAGGCCTGCCAAAAGAAGAGGTACGGGCTGATGGTAGTTCCGAGTACTGCGACCAGACCAGTCAAGTACTCTGTGCTCCACGTCAGATGGGGGAAGATCGTTGCGTGGAGCACCTGTCGCCACGATAGTTGGACATAGAAAGCTGCTGCGACGTAAGCGAAGAGTGAAAGAGTCAGCCACTTTAAGTACTTAATATAGCTTGAATATGGTACGAACATCTGCAACAGCAAGGACGCCACACCAAATAGAAGAACGTAAAGCCAGGTTCTGCCAGGAATCAAAAGTTGTGCCGCTGCGCCCATGGCTCCGATGTCCGCCCCAAGGTTGAAGACGTTGGCCACCAGCATCAGGGCCACGACAAGATAAAGCAGCCAAACCGGATAACATTTTCGGAGGTTCGCTGCGATGCCAGAACCGGTCACGCGACCAACGCGGGCGCATATCTCCTGAATGGCTCCCATCAGGGGATAGGAAACCAGCATGGTCCAGAGCATTCCATATCCGAACTGTGCGCCCACCTGAGAATAAGTGGCGATGCCACTTGGGTCATCGTCGGACGCGCCGGTTACAAGTCCGGGACCCAGTTTTCTAAGTGCGGATCGAACTTGGGCTGGCCACTCGGCGTGACCGCCGTGTTCGATAACGTTTGATTCGGTCGCATCCCTTGGGCTTGGGCCTGTGCCGGACGGATATTCGCTGACAGTTGGCATAGTCAAAGGCGCTGGGCCCCTCCCCGTGGACTTTCGACCAAGTTCCCTGCAGTCTATTAGTTGCACCAGAGAGAGCAGAAGATGGATTAGTCTCCAGCCTCATCGGACAACCGGCCGCGAAAGAAGTCATTTAGGGGTTCGCGAGTTGGGCGGCCGCCCTAAAGCCTGCCGTATCTTCATCCCCGAGTGTGTACTACAGTGAAGACCGTATTGCTCTCTGCGTATGGCCCTGGGTTATAACCACTTCGTTAGTCCTGATTTTTTTGATCACTGAAACCAGTCGACAGCCAGATTTCGAGGCTCGGGTACTTTGGGCTGAGAAGCGTGGGGTGTAATCTAGCCTTCGCAGTCAAAGAGAGCAATGCAACAGAAGATAGATCCCGGCGTACCAGCGGCTTCGCAGAATAACTGGGAGTATTTGTTTGAGGCGGCGCTGCTGGAAGCCGAGCCTGCCATGATTGAACGGCGACTGCAAAGTGCAAAGGACGCCATCATGGATCGAATCGAGGATTCCTTCGATAAGGCTTCATTCTTGGAGCGGCAGGTGCTCCTGGCTGCCCTGAACACGATCAATGAATTCCAAAGACCCAACGTCGATGATTTGCGGCACCGACCCTCGCAAACCTTTGGCCATGGGGCATAGGCGACCGAAACAGGCTCACAGAGGAGTACACAATGAAAGACAAGTCATTTTCGAGCTTCAGCGACATTTATCGAGCTGCATTCGCGGAACCGAACCCCGCCATAAAGCAGCTCCTGCTCGCGGAAGTAAAAAAATCGCTTGATCATTGGGAGCAAACGGCGCGCGATGGGATGGCTCCCCCGCCAAAACCTGTAGTTTCGGTGTCCAATCCGAGAGTTTTCACTAACCTTGCTTAGAACCTGAGAGTAGCAGGCCGCCCCCGGCACTCGCGCTAAGAAATTTGTCTAGAAGGAAATGGGAGGCGTGACCACTCCTGACGTCGTTGCGCTTCGGACGGGTCTAAACCAGGGAAACGACAAAAACCTGGACCGCCCCCAACCCCAGCATAGAACTAAACGACGTTAACGGCTAAGGGAAGAATGCCGCCATCCGGTCTTTCGGACAGGGTGAGGTAAAAGTGAGCGTAGGAAATGGTGAAGAGCTATATATCGAAGACTCGATACGCAGATGCTGGTTGCTGTGCTTGCAACAAAGTGATCGCCACGTTGTGAACCGGGATGCCTGCGGTCGTTCGTCCTTCCATCTGTCCGTGATGGGCGTGGCCGTGCAACACCATGTCTGCACCATGGCGATCTACGACCTCAGCCAAACGCGATGTACCAAGAAAGGGGAAGATTTCCGGCGGCTCACCCTGAACGGTGGCTGCAACGGGTGAATAGTGAAGCACGACGATACGTTTCTGTGCCCGCAACTGCGCCATGGCGCGTTCCAGTTTCAGAGCCTCATCGATGGAAGCCTGCACAAATTGCTTGATCTCAGGTTCACCGAACGCCGTTAGTACGCCCCGTCCAAAGCCTCCAACGAAACCCTTGGTGCCGGCGAATCCTATCCCATCCCGTTCGTAGGCTGTCCCATCCAGCACTTTGATGCCTGCGCTGGCCATCATTCGCGTCAACTCCGCCTGTTTGCCGCTCTCATAGTCATGATTTCCCAGCACCACAACTGTGGGAACCCGGGAGCGGACCACGACATTCAACAAAGGTTCCATCTCGTCGGGCTGGCCGCCGTTCGTAAGGTCTCCCGCCAGCACCAGAACGTCGGCTACGTCGCGTACATGATTGAATTGATCAAGCAATGCGCTGTGACGCGCCGCCGTGAAATGCAAGTCTGCAGTGGCCGCGATTCTCATATCGTCAGTCGCCTGTACGCTGTCCGACGACTTAGCGCACCGTCCAAATGCGTTGCAGTCGGCGGCCGCGATACTCTTGTATCAGATTTTCGAGGCCCCACTCCTTTACGTCGATGGCAAACATCTTGTCGTCAATCAAGCTACCTCGAAACTTTGCGGCAGGAGCGGGATGCAAGATAACGTCCTGGAAACGGGCGACTAAATCCTGCCAGACATTTTTAGGCACGTAGTGCGTTTGTGCCGGATAGACATAGCGGTACAACACCAGCGCCCAAAACAGAATCTCCCAGTGCTCCCCTATCAGCAGTAGCACCCGCTGCCAATCGAGTTTCCCTTGCGTTCGATAAATCACATGCGCAATGTCTGCCCCGTCAAAGCGCTCCCGGCGGGTGACAAAGAGCTTGGAAACCAAGAGTTCTTCGGGGCTCAACACATGGGTTCGTACGCCATGTACGACCGCCGGTCTGGCTCGCGAGATCCAGGAGTCCTCTACCACGATAGCAGCATTGCTCATGCCGGTGATGAGATCCACGTAGAACGCATTCCGATGCGCCTTATAAAGCCAGACCGGATCACAAACCTCGCACTCGAACCCTTCCTCTCGAAGCCACTTAAGAGCTAAAGCGGCGCTCTCAGGGGTTAGAAATACGTCCAGATCCTTTGTGTCACGGAAAATGCCGGTGTGTTGTTGAAGGGCAAACGCCCCTGCTACGGCGTAAGAAACAGCCTTGGTCTCAAATAAGGTAAGAACTTCGCGGAAGAGAATACGCTGCTCCTCCGGGATTCGCGCCGGGTCCGATGAAGTTTCGGGGACACTAGTGGGCGAATTCTGCAACGGATGCTCGCGCATGCGGTGCTTGGATGTTCCCCTACCCACTTACGGTTGTAGCCGACGGAAGAGGCAGAAAAGCCAGAGGATAGCGCTCGGGACCAATTTGCAGGGTCAAGAAAACAGCTCGCTGCGAAATCACCTGCGCGGATCCGGCGTCGGCGGACCGGCCAATCGGGTTACCCATTCTTGCGGCAGCGCATTCAAGAACTCCAGAAAGACAGCGTTCGTCCACCCGAACCCTATGATGTTGCCCCGGTAGCCTTCCGCCAGCTCTATATTTGAGGAATCCGTTACAACATTGTATTTCTCGCGGATGTTTGCGTCCCGCTCGAAGTTGGCTAGCACCATGGCGAGAAATTTGTAGGAAACGCGGTTCGCATCCGCGTTGTGCCCGTAGCGCCGCAGACCTTCGGCCGCAATCAATTGGATAGGAGCCCAGCCATAAGGATAGTCCCACTGCACACCGGTCTCTTTGGTTCCCATGGCCAAGCCGCCTTCCTGTTCGAAGAGGTGGAGGTTCTTAACCACGGCACGCGCCTGCGCGACCGTCGCAATCCCAACCCACAGCGGATAAAACGTGGACGCGTATTCATACGAGGACAGTTTATTCCTTTGAAAGTCATAATCGAAGAACATCCCACGCCGCCGGTTCCAGAGGAGAGTCTGAATAATCTTGCGCCTTTTCTGCGCTCGCTTGTGCCATTGAATGCTGGCCGATTTGTCTCCTAGCCACGCACTCATCTTCTCCATGTCCATTTCGGTTTTATAGAGGAGGCTGTTCAGGCATACGGGGGTGTAGTGGTGGGTTGCTGCGCCATATGGTCCGAAGCGGAAAGTGATGTCGAAGCCCGATTCACGCATACTGCGATCACCTTTGTAGTATTCGGGACTGAGGGCAACGTACTTCACCAGATCACATTTCGAATCAGTTGTAGGAGAGCTCTTATCCCCGCAAAGCTGCAGCGAATACTCGGGGTGCGGGAGCGAGTCCACGGTACTTGATTCAACCAAGTCTGGAGTCGGCTGGCTTTGCTTTAGGAAATACGCCAGCACGTCATGGTAGTAACCCACCTCGTCGTGCAGTCCTTCGGGAACCGGCCCCTCGCCAAAGTCGTAGTAGCGCGAAAGGCCGGTTGTCCCTGCCAAATGCGGCTCGCGGACCCACATTTTGTAGTCCTGGTCGGCATAGTGATACGCCTTGGCCAGCCATTCGCGGCTCGCCTGACCCCGCGCCTTGTCCGCCTCATAGACCGCCAGGATCATAGAACTCAGAAACGGCGGCTGCGAACGGGTAAGGTAGTACGTGCGATTCGCGTTGAGGACGCCGCCGTAATGTTCGATTTCAAAGAAAAAGTTTTCCACCATGCCCCGAGCCAAGTCGATTTTGCCGGCCCGCAGCAAGCCGCGAATGATGAAATAGCTGTCCCAGCCGTACATCTCGTTGAATCGTCCGCCGGGAACGACATAGGGATTCTCGAGGAAAAGCAGGCCGGGAGCAGCAATTTGATTGCGCGTTACTTGTCCTGGTCCTCGGATAATGATCGGAAGATGTTCCACCCGAACATTGCATTCCCGTGAAAGTCCACCGACTGTTGGTGGAATTGGCAAATCGGCGGGCACGTAGAGCACCGCAGTTTCAACCAGCTTGGGATCGACAATACCCTCGCAGGTAGTGGTAGAACGAGTCAGAGCGGTCCAGCTAGAAGAGATGTATGCGAGGATCCCATCCAGTTTTCGGCTTCCAACCGGCCCATGCTCCAAGCCTTGCGCCGCGGCACACATAGACCACAAGCATAAGACCAGCAGTGCAATTGCCCAAGCCGCAGGTGCATTCTTATGCATCGGACAGTCCCCTATTCCTTTTCCGTCTCGTTGTCTAGTCTTCGCGGCCTGCTGACGAGGCCTCCTGACGAATGGATGCCGCCAATCATCCGCCAGGTTACTTGGAACGTAGGCTAGTAGCGAGTGAAAACATACCTCAATATCCGGGAAAAGCTGTATTGATGCTTCCGAAGGGAAGAAGGACAATTACCGTGGAGATCAATCTGTCGATGGGATTGTTCAACATGTTCAAGCCTGGTGATATGGTTCCGGCCTCCGGTGTCTACGCAACCTGGCATTCGACACCGCACGCATTGATTGAGCACACAATGTGCGTCGAAGGGCAGCGCTTTCCCGGCTGCAGGCTGTGTCCTCTAGGTGTGCTGTATCGGCTGGAGAAACCGGGCGTCCCCATATTTTCAGCCACGAATTTGCCCGAGCAGGGTTTTTCCGCCTGCTAGAGCAGCTACTTCGTTTTGCTAACCGGTGCCCATCCAACTTCAGGTTGTATCTACGCCCATAACCAAAATGAACTAGGAGGTTTGTATGCGACATTTATTACTTCTACTATCGGTGCTGCTACTTAGCGTTTCCTGGGTGGCAGCGCAAAGCGATCGGAGCCAAACCGGTTCAAGTTCGGCGGGTCAAGAAAAGTCCGCAAATACAGGCAGCCAGATGACAGTTCAAGGCTGTTTGAGCGGCTCAGAGGGCAACTATACGTTGACCGACAAGAGCGGCAATACCTACCAGCTGACCGGAGACACCGCGAAGCTCAGTGAGCACGTCGGCCACGAGATCAAAGTCTCCGGCACGGCAACAACAGCAACCACGTCGTCCGGCGGAAGCAGCGGCGCGATGGGTCAAAGCAGCGGCTCGTCCCAAAAAGCGATCGAGGTGAGCTCGGTTAAACACATGACTAAGACTTGCCAGAGCGCAGGCACATCGCACTGATTCGACGGCCGCATGAGCCCAGCCTCACGGCTGGACTTTTTCCTTCTCTCTGTTCCCGGAGAAAATCGTTTACTGATTTACTCGCAAAAGCATCAGCGTGCCACTCTCCAGCTTCACGTTGTTCTTTTCCGAGCTGATCACCGACCCTTGCGCCGTATTCGCTGCGGCTGACAACTTAAGATCAGCGATTCCAACCACTCCTTGGGTGTTGCCCGTGATGGGCTGACGGGCGTTTGTTCCGGTTTGGCCACTGCTGGGATAGTCGCCGCCGGCTGCAGGATTCGCCGCCTGCGAGGGTGCTCCCGCCCCGGTCGACCGTCCGCCGCTGTTGCCTGACGACGCTCGGCCCCCATAAGGCCCGGAGGTTGGTTGCTCGCCGCCGGCGTTATTGTTATCGCTGTTCGAACCCGGGGGCGCAATGATGGCCTGAATCGACATTGGCAACGCGACGTCGCCACCATTCTTCATCACCGCGTGGTCGAAGGCGATGCCTACTTGTGAACTTTTCTGCTCCTTGGTGCGCGCCTGAGCTTCAGTGACGTGTCCCACCACCTTCGTATCCTTCGGCACAATCACTTCGCCATTCCCGGCCTTCAGGTCTTGTGTAACCTTAGCCTCGATTTCGTCCCCAGTCTTCGCTTTCTTCGCATCGACGCTTTTTGTCAGCTGAACCGGGATAACGCTGCCGGGCGCAATCCGCGAGGTCCCGCTCGCCGGCTGCGAGGCGGGTTGAGATGTCGCCGGACTCTGCGTCGTCGGAGCACTCTGTTGACCCTGTGGCGCGGCGCCATTGGGCGGCGGTGGCGTCGCGTCCTGTGCCAGGGAGATCCCGCAAAGGGCCACTCCTGCAAAGACTCCAGTCAAAAGCTTTTTCATAGAAACCGTCTCCTTCCGTGTTGGTGATTATGATTTTTGAAGGCGCATAAAGCTTAGATGTGGTTTTAGGGACAAGAGTAGACTCTTGAGCCGAAGAGCTGAATAAAAGGCTGAAAGGCATTGGAGGCGGTGTAAGGAACGAAAAAAACCTGGTGCGAAAACCGTTCTACAGGCGCAACTTTATGAAAACACGTTGTTTATAGCGACATGCAAGAAAATGCAAGAATGGGACTTTTTTATGCAACCAACGGAAGAGTCAATCATCCAAGTTAAAACCTATGGGTTAAACCCTGATTACACGGAGAAAGTATGCCCGCCCTTCAGGAACAGCAGCACGATGGCAGAGAAGCCCCTCCCACTTTTCGTCTGGATGTCCAACTTCACGATTTGCTGACCAAGTCACCGGCTCCCAGGCCTGTGTTGTTACCCGGAAATGGCAATGACAAATTCCCCGAGCCGGTTTTTCCCCAGCATCCGAAACTGCTGGCCCAAGATGACAATTACGAGGAGAATCTCGCCCTGGCTCGCGCCGGCAAGCGGCGCTGGACTGCTCCCCTTGTTCTCAGAGCGATGAACGGGTGGCTCTTCCCGTATATCAAGTCCCGAGTTTTGCCTGGGCCCTTTCATCCGATCATTGCCTATCTTTTCACTGAGTGGAAGTGCAATCTTGACTGTCATTACTGCTGGGCGTTCGACAACAGCGTAAAGGGCATGAGTGAAGAGACCGCAAAGCGCTCGATTGACTGGCTGCACTCCACCACCTGCCGTGTACTGGCGTTCATGGGCGGCGAACCCCTCCTGCGCCCGCAGTTGGTACATAAGATCAGCTATTACGCGGCGAAGAAGGGTTTCTGGATCTACATGCCTACCAACGCGCGCTTGTTACGTCCGGACGTAATCGATCGATTGGCGGACGCAGGTGTCGCGATCTTCAATTTTGCCGTCGACGTGGTGGACGAGAAGCCGGGGCTTGCCAAGGCCTTGACTCCGGTGCGCAAATATTTCGACTATCTGCTGCGCAAGCAATACAAGTACGGATACGCCGTCTTCTTCAATATCAACATCTGCCGCAATAACCACGAGGACGTGAAGCAGTTGACAGAAATCGCTCGTGATCACGGTATAGCAACCGACTACCACATCAATGAATCTCCCATGATTGAACAGAACCATTTCAAGCACTATGACGCCAACGACACTTTCATCCATCCGGAAGACTGGCCCAAAGTGGATGAGTTGGTGGACTGGCTGATCGAGAAGAACAAATCAGGCTATAAGATGGTGAACTCGGTGAAGCGCCTGCAAGACATGAAGGAATTCCTGCGTGGAAAGGTGGAACCCTGGAATTGCCGTGCCGGCCAGAATTCGATCATTATCCGTGTCGACGGCACTCTAGCCCCGTGCTTTCCCATGTACTCTGCTACCCATGATTGGGGTGTCATTGAAAATCACAGGTTTGATGTCTCACAATTAGACGAGATGAAGAAATCTTGTCAAACTCATTGCTTCTCGACCTTGAATCACAACCTCGGTTTCTGTTACAACGACACCAGGGTCATTAACTGGGTCTTGAGCCAGGCAGCTCATGGATTCCAAGGCGTGACCGGCAGCTTCACCTAGTTTCACCCTGAGGTGAGGTTTTTGTAGTTAGGCGGCTCCCTGCTGGGAAGTCTGCTGCGGTTTGTTGCAATATTCGGCGCCCGCGGGTTTTCGTCATGCAACGACCCTTGTGGCGTTAACATCGAACCTCCTTTTCGCAAGCTGTAAGGAGTTTCAGATGCGTTGCCATAGCGAGTTCCAACCACTCGCTGAAAGCAAGTCCTGTAGTCGCGCATCGGTCCGCGTGCTGTTGCTCACGGACTCCTCAGTTATCGTCCGCCTCACCCCAACAAATCAAAACACTGCATACGCCGGAGGAAGATAATGGCGACCCATCTCGTTCGAATTGAAGACGATGTAGAAATCAAGCAGCGGCTGGCTGCCGAACGCGCGCGCCTACGCAAGATCGCTGGTCTGGACGCGCAGGACCATTTTCATCGGCCGGTGGAGCGCGCTTTTACCGCCGAGGAGCGCAGCCAAGTCACAATTCTCTTTGGAGGTTTCACCTGGAAACACGAAGACCTGATCCGCGCTGTCTTCCAGGGTTGCGGCTACCGCTGCGAAAAGTTGCCAGTGCCGAACGTGGCTGCCTTCCAGACGGGCAAGGAATTTGGCAACAACGGGCAATGTAATCCCACGTACTTCACCGTCGGCAATCTGGTGCAGTACCTCCAGTTCATGGAGAAAGAAGGGATTCCTCGGCAGAAGATCCTGGACAATTATGTTTTCTTCACCGCCGGCTCCTGCGGCCCCTGCCGCTTCGGCATGTATGAAGCTGAGTATCGTTTCGCGCTGAAGAATGCCGGCTTCGACGGCTTCCGGGTACTATTGTTCAAGGACAGTGACGGGATCAAAGCCGCATCCGGCGAACCGGGGTTGAAATTTACGATCGACTTTGGCTTCGGCATGCTAAACGCGATGCACCTGGGCGATGTTTTCAACGACTTGATCTACCAGGTCCGCCCCTTCGAGGTGAATAAGGGCGATACAGACCGCATCTTCCGCGAGGCGGTTGATGGCTTGTGCGAGGACCTGCGTAATCGTAAAAGCTTCGAAATCGAAGAACGCGCCCCAACCTGGCTGAAGCCCAAGTTCAAGAACAATAAGATCCTGCGCAATACCGCCAATGTGTTTGGCAAATGGCATGAGCACATGTGGGGCAAGGACTATCTGAACGCACTCGATAACGCCCGGAAAAAGATGGACACGATCGAGGTGGACCGCACCAAAGTGAAGCCGGTGGTGAAGATCACAGGCGAGTTTTGGGCACAGATCACCGAAGGCGACGGCAACTTCCACATGTTCGACTTTCTGGAGCGTGAAGGCGCGCAAGTGGTGGTGGAACCCATCGCCACGTGGGTCGCCTACCTCATGTATCAGGCCAAGGCGCACGCCATTGCGAAATGGCCGGTGAACCGCCCGCACCGCACTCCCGAATGGTATGAAGTAAAAAAGCAGTTGGCAAACTACCTCGGGCTACATAAGAAGCTTTGGGGCATCGGGTTCGGCGAAAAGGCGTGGAACTTCTTCTACCATCGCACCATCAAGCACCTGGGTGGAATCACGCACCACCTGGTTCCCCAGACCGAACTCGCCGAATTGGCGCATCCCTTCTACAACCAGTTCGCACGTGGCGGCGAGGGCCACCTTGAAGTAGGTAAAAACGTGTACTACACGGTGCATCACCTCTGCCACATGGTGCTGGCGCTGAAGCCGTTCGGCTGCATGCCTTCGTCACAGTCCGATGGAGTTCAGTCGGCGGTGGTCAACAAGTTTAAAGACATGATCTTCCTGCCCATCGAAACCTCGGGCGAAGGCGAAGTCAATGCCCACAGCCGGGTACAGATGGCGCTGGGTGAGGCCAAAGTCAAAGCCAAAACCGAATTCGAGCAGTGCCTGAAGCAAACCGGCAAAAGCATGAACGAAATACGCGAGTACATTGCCGAGCACCCGGAACTGCGGCGGCCTTTCTATCACGTGCCGCATCGCGAAGGCGTTGCCGGTACCGCAGCCCAATTCATCTTGCACGTGAGTGATCGGATGGACAAGAGCACTCGACTGTGGAAACGCTCGCGTGTTCCTGGGATCACCATTCCAAACGCCGCGTGAGATTGGCCGATCTTCATCACTTAAGACGTATTCGTCGCTAGGCGGAGAAACGATGCACGACCATCTGGGACAAGAACAGAAGCCAGCACAGCTCTTCCAAATCGCTCCGGCTCCGATGCAAAAGCCGGATGACCACCACACCCAATTCCTGGTGGGGCTGGATGTGGGATCGACCACGGTGAAAGCCACGGTCGTCGAAGCGGCAACTGACAAGGTGCTTTGGCAGGACTACCAGCGCCACGAAACTAAGCAACCGGAGAAATCCCTGGAATTCCTCCGGCGTATGGAAGCCGAGGTTGGCATCAACTCCCGCAACACTCGCATGTTCATGACCGGTTCGGGCGGAGGAGCGATTGCCGATCAGATCGGCGCCAAGTTCGTCCAGGAAGTCACTGCGGTTTCGCTGGCCGTGGAAAAACTCCATCCTGAGGTTTACTCGGTCATTGAGCTTGGCGGCCAGGACGCCAAAATCATCGTCTTCAAGGATGACGACGAAACTGGACGCAAGAAGAAAATTCCCTCGATGAACGACAAGTGCGCTGGCGGAACGGGCGCGGTCATCGACAAGATCAATGCCAAGCTGAAGATCCCTCCCCTTGAGCTCTGCGAACAGAGATACAAGGGGATCAAACTGCACAAGGTCGCCGGCAAGTGCGGCGTATTTGCCGAGACCGACATCAACAGCTTGCAGAAGGTTGGCACTCCGCCCGACGAACTGATGGCGTCGCTGTTCGAGGCCATCGTTCTGCAGAATCTCAGCGTGTTGACACGGGGTCACACCCTTCGTCCCCACGTTTTGCTGTTGGGTGGGCCCAATAGCTTTATTCGTGGCATGCGGGAAGCGTGGCAGGCCAACATTCCCCGCATGTGGCAAGAGCGCAAGGTTGTGATCCCGGATGGCGCGAAGTCTGATGATCTGATCAAAGTCCCGCAGAATGCCCAATACTTTGCTGCCTTGGGCGCGATAGAGTTTGGCAAGAGCGAGGACGACGGTGTCGGCTGCTATCAGGGATACGAGAAGCTGGTGCACTACATCGAATACGGTCGACAGGAAGAAAAGGCCAAGTCGGGCGCCAAAGGGCTGACCGCAGGCGAGAAAGAGTTGGAGGATTTCAAGGCCGCCTACCGCCGCAAGAAATTCATTCCGGCAACGTTCAACACGAATCAAACTGTCGGTGGATTTATCGGTATTGACGGCGGCTCAACATCCACCAAGGCCGTGCTGCTTGACGAAAACGGCGACATTCTCTGCACGTCCTATCAGCTCTCGAATGGCAATCCGATCCAGGACACGATTGAGATGTTCGAGAACCTGCGTGGGCAGGTGGAAGCGCAAAAAGCAAAGCTCGAAGTGCTTGGTGTCGCCACAACCGGATACGCCAAAGACATTCTGAAAGATGTTCTCCACGCCGATGTCGCGCTGGTTGAGACCGTAGCCCACACTGAATCAGCGCTGAAGTTCTACGAAGATCCTCACGTGATCGTCGATGTCGGTGGGCAGGACATCAAGATCATCATTCTGCACAACGGCCGGGTAAAAGACTTCAAACTCAACACCCAATGCTCGGCAGGCAACGGATACTTCCTGCAGTCGACCGCCGAAGGCTTCGGAATGGGGGTTGACCAATATGCGGACCTGGCGTTCGCGGCCCAATCCATGCCCGTCTTCGGCTATGGCTGCGCTGTGTTCATGCAATCCGACATCGTGAACTTCCAGCGCCAGGGCTGGCGGGCGGAGGAAATTCTCGCCGGGCTGGCTGCCGTCCTCCCTAAAAATGTTTTCCTGTACGTGGCCAGCATTCCGAACCTTGCGGCGCTAGGCTCCCGCTTTGTTCTGCAAGGTGGAACCCAGAACAACCTGGCCGTCGTAAAGGCCGAGGTGGATTTCATCAACAACAGTTTCCGGGCAGCTGGCAAGAAGCCAGAAATTATCGTTCACGAATTCTGCGGCGAGTCCGGTGCAATTGGCGCCGCGGCCGAATCACTCCGGCTATGGCGCAACGGCCAGCAGACCACCTTCGTTGGCCTGGAGGCCGTGCGCAAGATCGAGTACCGCACCACGCGCAACGAGTCAACGCGCTGCAATTTCTGCAAGAACAATTGCCTGCGCACTTTCATTGACATCCGCACCGCTCCCAAAGACGATCTGAGTCTCGTGGCCATACAGAAGGTCACCAAGGTCCCGCTCATGCATGGCGAGCAGCGCCTCATCATCGCCACCTGCGAAAAAGGTCTGGTCGAAGATGTCAACGACATGAAGGACATCAAGGCGGGCCTTGACCAGATCAAGGAAAAGCATCCAAATTTCGTGGACATGGCATCCCGCGAAGTCTTCCGCCCGGTCAATCCCGCGAGTGTTGCCGATCCCATTCCAGTTGCCCGATTGTGGAACAAGATGGTTAAAGAGCGCGTACCGCTCATGGAAAATCGCAAGAAACTGCGAGTCGGTATTCCACGGGTGTTGAACATTTACACCTACGCACCGCTCTTTAACGGATACCTCGAAAGTCTCGGCGTGCAGCCGGAAAACATCATCTATTCCGATTACACCAGTTCCGAGCTCTATCGCGCGGGCGCAAGCCGTGGGGCAATCGATCCCTGCTTCCCTGCGAAAATCGGCATTTCGCACGTCTATAACCTGATCCAGGAAAAGCATCGCAAGAAGCCGTTGAACGTCATCTTCTTCCCCATGTATGACGTGCTGACTTCTCCCTTGGTAAAGATTGTTGGTGCCAATGCCTGCCCGACCGTAACCGCGACGCCTGAGACGGTGAAGGCTGCTTTCACCAAGGAAAATGATGTATTCGCTGAGCACAACGTCAAGTACCTTGATCCGGTGCTCAACTTCGCTGACCGCAAGTTGTTCGCGCACCAGATGCTGCAGGCCTGGCAACCGATCCTGGGGCTGAGCTTGGAAGAAAACGACCGCGCGGTTGAGGTAGGCTACAAGGCGCTGGCCGACTACGAAGCCAGTATCCGCAAGCGGGCGCGTCAGGTTCTCGACCAACTGGAACGCGAAGACCGCATCGGAATTGTGATGCTGGGCCGGCCCTATCACCACGATCCCGGTCTCAATCACGAAATCATGGAAGAGTTCCAAAAGCTGGGCTATCCCATCTTCTCGCAGAACACTTTGCCGCTCGACGAGGACATGCTGGAACGCCTGTTTGGAGACGAGGTCCGCGCCGGAGTGATCAGCCATCCGCTGGACATCAGCGATGCCTGGAAGAATTCCTACTCCTGCAGCACGAATCACAAAGTATGGGCGGCGAAATTCACCGCTCGACACCCCAACCTAGTCGCGCTTGAAATTTCCAGCTTCAAGTGCGGCCACGACGCTCCGATTTATGGAGTGGTTGAGGGCATCATCGAGCAGTCGGGCACGCCTTACTTCTGCTTTAAGGATCTGGACGAAAACAAGCCCTCCGGATCGATCAGGATTCGGGTGGAGACAATCGACTACTTCCTGCGACGCTACCGTGAAGAAGTCATCCGCAAGCGTAAAGCGGCGGAAGACATCGAGGCGCAATTGGCTGCCTTGGAGGCCCAGCTTCGCGGCCAAGTCTCGCAACCAGGCGTGCAGTTCGAACCGCAGCCGCAGGAGATGGCGGCGGATTAGGCAGGGCACTTGGGGCTTGTGATTTGGTAGCTCCGTCTTCGCCTGTCGGGATTCCGACAGTTTCGAGCGCCGCGTGCGAGGCAGGCCAACGCAACTCGGTTCTCGAATTGTAGCGCCCATTCAAAAGCACGGGCACATTCAGATCTTCCCACTTGGTCTCTCTCTAGATCGTCTTCAGCAAGTCCTCTTCCATCTGCCGGAGATTTCAAGCGACGCCCGAGGACGCAGCAGCAGCTATTTGGGGCGTAAGGCGATGTGCGAAGGGATATCGCAAGCCATGGTCCCGTATTCCAGTTTCACAGATTATTTTGCAACCGATGATCGAGAAACTGCTCTACCAAGCGTATGCTGGCCCTCAATTGTTCGGCTGTCTGCGCGATTTCGCGGTAGACACCGCAACGCTGCCACTGATGCGGCGCCGGGTCTTGAGCTGAAGAGGCATGCGTGGCATCGCGGAACAGCGCGGCCAACAAACCCAGGACATGCCTAAATCGCCGGAAATCCCGAGTCTTTGGCGGCCACTGCATACACCGACCTTTCGCAACTTGATTATCGCGGACGTTGTGTCCGACATCGGCGCCTTCATGCAGAGCACGGGTGCCGCATGGCTCATGGTTTCGCTTAACGCCGGCCCGATGTATGTGGCGCTCACCCAGACTGCCTCTGCTTTGCCATTTTTCATGTTCGCTCTTCCGGCGGGAGCAATCGGCGACATTGTCGATCGCCGAAAACTGATCCTCTACACCGAGACGTGGATGGTCGCCGTTGCCCTCGTGCTTGCCATATTAACCATCGGTGGATTCATCGCCCCGCTGTCGCTCCTGATTCTGACCTTCGCGTTGTCTGCGGGAGACGCATTCGAGACGCCCACTTGGCGGGCTGTCCTGCCCGAGCTCGTTTCAAAGGAGGACCTTCCGGCGGCGTCAGCACTCAACGGCATCGAATTCAATCTTGCACGCGCGATCGGACCCGGTCTTGCAGGCCTTGTGATTGCTGCTGCAGGCGTTGGCAGTGCGTTTTTGCTAAACGCGGTGTCTTTCGCCGGCGTCATCTTAGTTATCGCGCGCTGGAAGCGAGCGACTCACAAGCGGACGACCCCGCCGGAAACAGTGGCGGGTGCAACGGTAGCGGCAATCCGTTACGTCCGCTACTCACCCGCAATCCGCACACTGCTGACTCGCACCGGATTGGTGATGTTCTTTGCGAGCGGGCTTCTCGCCCTCTTGCCTTCCCTTGCTCACATCGTGAAGAACAGTCCAACGGTGTACGGACTGTTACTCGGATGCTTTGGATTGGGGGCAGTTTTAGGGGCCCTCATAATGCAACGCGTGCGCGCGCGCTGGTCAACCGAAGCCGTGGTCGCCGCTGGGGTCGCTGTCTTCGGAGCTTCTACGCTGGCAGCAAGCATGTTGCACTCTCTGCCCGCACTGAGTGCAGTGATGCTCGTAGCAGGGGCAGCATGGATCGTTTTCCTATCCCTTTTCAACGTACTCGTTTTGAATCACGCGCCGGGGTGGGTTCGTGCCCGCGTGCTGGCGATTTCCACATTGGTCTTCCAGGGAGCGATTGCCGTGGGAAGCGCCGCTTGGGGCGCAGTTGCTGCGCGGCTTGGCATCGGTACTACACTGCTATATGCCGGCGCGGGAACCGTCAGCATGACTGCGTTGGCATTCTTCTTGCCGCTGCCGGACGAAACTGTCGATTTAACTTCCTGGAACCATTGGCGATTGCCCCCTGTGCAGAGCTTTGCCATGCCGACAGCCGATGACTTAGGTCCTGTGCTGGTAACGGTCGAATATGAAGTCGCTCCGCAGGAGGCTGCTGACTTTCTCAAAGCGGCTCGTCAATATCGACGGATTCGACGCCGCGACGGCGCGCAAAGATGGGGCATCTTCCGCGACATGGAGAATGCACATCGGTACGTCGAAACCTTCATCGTTGGGTCCTGGGCAGAGCATCTCCGCCAACACGAACGGTTCACGCGCGCGGATCGCGAGACAGAAGAGCGAGTGTTGCGATATGTCAAGTCGGAACCGAAAGTGCACCACCTGATTTCGGTTGAAACGACAACACGAAGTGACAGGCGCGTTGTTCCTGACCAATGAGTAAAGCGACTCCAGATGGGAAGCCCCGGAAACAATTAAGGAATCAACAGGATGAAAAGTATGGTAGCGCTACCGAGAATCGAACCCGGGTTTGAAGATTGAGAATCTGAAAGCTCGGAAAGCTCCCCGAGAGCTGCCGTTTTGCAATTAACTGAAAACAAATCAATTCGCCCTCGCTACGAGACATGCAGGGCATTTCCTGTACCTGCTTTTCTACCATCTCCGGCTGGGCTACGTCGTAATCGATCTCAAGATCGAAGAATTCAAACCGCCAGCATTTCGCCTCCGTATCCACAACCCGAGTGGCGCGATGATCTTTTCCTAATTCTTGGCGAACGTCGTTGGCCGCTGGACCCGATCCCTGCTGTGCAAACCTGGGCAGATGCGATCTTCATGCGCAGCGAGTCATAGCCCCTGAATTAGGAAACTGACGGCCTGCCTGAGGACAACCGCACGGCCACACGGATGCTTCGCAGTATCGGCGGCTGAACTTCAAGAAGCTATTTGGGCAACAGGCAGCGAAAAGTGGAAGACTGAGCATCGCCCAAGCTGACTGATGACTCCGATCTTGCCTCCGTGCAATTCGACGATTGCTTTAGCGATCGGAAGGCCCATGCCGGTACCCGGAATCATCATGCGCTGATCGCGGCCCCGGTAGAACTTCTCGAAAATCATCTCCTGTTCCATCTCGTCGATGCCGTGCCCCTGGTCCGCAACACTGGTAATCACCTCAGAACCCTGCATCTCCACGCTGACCCGGATTGGGGTGCCAGCAGGCGAATACTTACCAGCGTTATCCAGAAGCTGAGAAATCACTTCGACGATGCGCTCAAGATCCATTCGCAGCGGCGGAAGGTTCGCGGGAATGGAAGTTTCGATCGGATGACCCCGTAATGCCTGCTGAGAATTCTTGGTTGCTTGATCGATCGCCTCGCGAATGTCATGCATTTCGAAGCGGAACTGGAGTTGGTGCGCATCCAACTGTGCGACTTCTCCTGCCTCCCCGACCAGGCGATTCAGTCGGTCACTTTCTTCATTAATCACTTGGAGCAGATCTGTTCTCTGGGGCTTGTCGAGTTTTGCGTCAGAGAGCAACGTTTCGGCCGAGGCCTTGATGGAAGTTAATGGCGTACGGAACTCATGGGTAACTGAGTCCAACAGAACGGACCGCAATCGATCGCTTTCGCGAGCGGCTTCACTCTTGGTGAGCTTGTCCACAGTGTTAGCACGTTCGATCGCGATCGCTACCAGGCTGCCGATAGCCTCCAGGCTCTCGCGGGAGAGATCACACCCCGAGAGTCCCAGAGCACCGACGGAGCGGACCCCCATTCGTACTGGCATGTAGCAGACCCTTTGCTGACGGTCCAACACGGGTTCTCCCCGATCACTGATCGCCTTCAGTTGGTCTCGCGGAAACAGAGTACGGCTTCGATCATCCAGGAAATACGTTTCTTGCTTACCTTCGAGGAAAAGAGCAGCGCCGCTAACCTCAAATGAGTCTGCGATGTGTTTCGGAATGATATTAAGCAACTCGAAAACATTTTCGCTAAGCCACAACTGTTGACTAAACGCGTACAGCCGCTCAACTTCTCTTCGTCGCTGGTCCGCGTATTCGGTGCCGCGTCTCGCCCGCTCAGCAAGTTGACTGGCAATGCCCGCTGTGACTAAGAACGCAGCGAGAGCGATCCAGTTTTGCGGGTCGGCAATTGTGAATTTGAAGGGCGGCGGCAGAAAAAAGAAGTTGTAAGCTGCTGTCGCAAGCAGCGCGGTGAAAGTAGCGTATCGTAAGCCCCAAGTCGTCGAGATCAGCAATACGGCGATCAGAAAACTGAAGCCAACGGTAGTGGGGTTAACATGCAGCCATCGCCAGAACACCATGACAATCCCGGCCACAATCAGAGCACAAGTGATGAGACGCAGGATCGGATTGTTAAATGGCCGCTTCACGTGCGAGGATTCTAATCGGTCCGACTTCTGGCCGCCTACGAGGATAATACACACCAATGCCGAAGACACCCGAACAATGGCTGGAAGAAACGGCGCCCCACAAGAAAGAGCCCATCTTCAAGCTATTCCTGGGCTACGCACCGGGCGTGGGGAAAACCTTCAATATGCTAAGCGAAGGCATCCGGCGGCATAGCCGCGGCGAGGACGTGGTGATTGGAGTTGTCGAGACTCACGGGCGAACCGGAATCGCGGAGTTAGCTTCGAAATTGGAGACGATCCCACGCCGCAAGATTCAATACAGAGGCGCGACCTTTGATGAGATGGACCTCGATGCCATTCTGGCCCGAAAGCCGCAGGTGGTGCTGGTCGACGAACTAGCACACACGAATATCGAAGGCAGCAAACACGGAAAGCGCTACCAGGATGTGATGGATCTGCTGGACGCACAAATCGACGTGCTCTCGACGATGAACGTGCAGCACATCGAGAGTCTGATTCCGACCGTCCTCAACATTACCGGCGTCCAGATCCGTGAGGCCGTTCCTGACTGGGTAATGCAGAAGGTCAACGAGATCGTATTAGCGGACCTGACGCCGGAAGCGCTGCAGACGCGAATGCGACGTGGAGACATTTACCCTCTGGACCGTGCAGAGAGGGCGCTGGGACATTTCTTTCGGCCCGGCAATCTGATCGCCCTTCGTGAGCTGGCATTGCAGCAAGTTGCCGGCGCAGTGGACCGAAGCCTCGAGTCGTACCTAGAACGCGAAGGTCTCGGGAAGAATCTGGGATTGCGGGAGCGAATTGCTGTGTGCGTCAGTTCCAGTCCTGCGGCGCAGTACCTCATCGCGCGAGCCGGGCGCATGGCCCAGCGGATCGATGCAGAACTGTATGTTCTCTATATCGACGTGGGTGCCGACGAGGACCCTCAAGACCAACGCAGCTTAGCCCAGAATCTACGATTCGCCGAAAACCTGGGTGCTAAAGTCGTCCGGGGCAAGGGAAAGAACATTGCAGAAGAGGTGGCCAGAATCGTCCGGGAAAACCACATCACACAGGTGGTATTCGGACGTTCGGCGCAGAGAGGCTGGAAACGGTATCTTTATCTTTCGGCCATACACCGATTTTTGCGTGATGCTCCTCCGGTCGACGTCCACATCGTGACACAAGAAATGAAGTGAGAGATGACCAATTTCGATAAACGGAACATTTTAGTAGTGGACGATGAAGCCCAGATTACCCGTGTGCTCAGGACCACTCTATCAGCCCAGGGCTACATCATTCGAACCGCAGCCGATGGCCTGCAGGCGCTGCAAGAGATGAAGACTTGGCCACCGGACTTAATCATCACCGATTTGCGAATGCCAAACATGGATGGCCTACAGTTGTGCCGAAAGGTTCGGACTGAGTCCGGTGTCCCGATTATCGTTCTGTCGGTGAAGGGCGAGGAGACAATCAAAGTAGAAGCGCTCGACGCAGGTGCCGACGATTATGTCACGAAGCCCTTCAGTGTGAACGAACTGATGGCGCGAGTACGCGCGGCGCTTCGTAGAAGGTCCGCTGTGGAGCAGCCGGAGAATCCAGTCGTCGATATCGGCGATTTCCATATCGATATTCCACGCCGACTCGTGGAAGTAAAGAATCAAGAAGTCCACCTCACCCCCAAGGAGTTCGACCTTCTCGTCTACCTCGCACGGCATCCTGAGAAGGTCCTTACACACCGCGCTCTGCTGGCAGCGGTGTGGGGGCCTAACAGCGTGGAACAGACGGAGTACTTGCGCGTATGCATCGGCCATTTAAGAAAGAAGCTCGAACCAGACGAAACCGTTCCACGCTATATCCTCACGGAACCTTGGGTTGGGTACCGCTTTGAGCCAGGAACGTAAGCTGCGACAGTTTTTTGCGGTCACATAAAAACCGACTCTGATGATTTCAACAATAACCGAGAGCCTACGGATCCTGATTTCGCACTCTCAGTGGCGCGAGGCCGCTGCGCTGCTGCAAACATGCAGTGCATCGGACGCCGCCGAGGCGTTAAGAGACCTGCCTTTCGAACAGGGACGCCTCTTGTTCCGCCGCCTGCCTTTGGATGTTACCGCGGCGATTGTACCTCGGTTTGAGGCCGAGGCTGTCGGCCATAGCGCAGCCGATTGCACAGATCGCCGCGTCTGTTCCGGCGACTGCGCTGTTTCCGATCATACTTCTGGTACTCACTCGTGCCGGGGGTGGCCTGGGAATTGGGTCTGTTGTGCTGCTCGTCCTCGGTACGCAGTGGTACATCCTGTTTAACGTGATCGCGGGGGCAATGGCAATACGAGCAGATTTGAAGGAAGTCTGCAGCACTTACCGCCTTAGTAGAACGGAACGATGGCTTTGCCTTTTTCTGCCGGCAATATTTCCTTATCTCATCACCGGGCTTGTCACGGCATCAGGTGGCGCATGGAATGCCAGCATTGTGGCCGAATACGTTCGCTTTCGCGGTAAGACCATCTCCGCGCCTGGTCTTGGCGCAATTATTAGTGAAGCGACAGACGGCAGCAATTTCGGGCTTCTACTCGCGGCGACGGTGGTGATGGCGACGATCGTCGTTACGATGAGCCGACTCGTCTGGAGACGGCTCTACGCAACCGCTGCAACACGATTCAAGCTGGAAGGATAATCCCGCGGAACTTTCCTCCACCGATTTCCCGGATGCGTATTCTTCCCTCTACCTTTTCAGTCTCAACTCACTGTTTTCGGAGGTGCGATCACTCAATATCCAAGGAAGAAACGGGACCTTCTTTCCACTCATCTATCCCCCAAAAGTTTTATGAACTCTTTACGAACCTTTTATTCGAAATTTACGGATTTTAGTGTCCAATCGTCGGTAGCGATCTGGGGGTGGGAAGTCATCGCCAATAGGGTAAACATGCTGACAAAGTACGTCATAACAGTGCTGTGCGCGGGTGGGACCGCATTTTACCTGCGATTCCTGTTTGCACTGTGGAAAGAATGCGGGCCTCGGTTCACTCGACAGGGTAGGCCCAAACCTCCTCGGTTGCGGTTGCAAAGGATCTCAGAGCACGGCGAACTTCCATTCGAAATCTCCCGACCCAATGCAGCATTACAGATAACTGAAATACCGCGTCACACAACTTTTAGAATATTGAGAGGGGACTTTATCTGATGTCGATCCACGAAGTAGCACCGGAACAGTTGGCACAACTTTTTCACCACTTTCACCACGCGCTCGCTCCCGACTTCTCTTGTGCAGAGAGAGTGAGCTCCGACACGTGGGACCAAGTTCCGGCTCAGGAAAGAAGCCGCTTAGTCGCTGCGGCGCGTCTGGCATTGCTTGAATTGTCTGCGATCGCCCGTGAGCAGGAAGATTCGAGACGATATTTTGCCAAGCCCGGCGACGCCGAATGGGGCTGCTGAACGAGGAGCGGATTTGGAGAATAAAATGGCAGGAAGGTGGAGCTTGAGACACTTGTTTAACGACCGCTCACATCGAGAAGAGACTGATGAAGCCATCGTGACGACCGGTACTATCGATATGGGTGACTTTCGAATCGACACGGTGCATGGCTCGGCGACGCTGAGAGGTCATGACTTGGCCTTAACGCCAGAAGAGTTCGAGGTCCTAGTCTTCCTGACCACTCATCCGCAACGGTTTGTGACTCCACGCACGATGTTGGCGACAAGTTGGACCCGCGGCGGACTTCATCAAACCGAATTCTTGAAAGCCTTGCTGGGCCTTCGCAAGAAAATCGATGCACTGTCGTCAGGAAAGCAGTACCTGCGAACTGAACCCTGGGTCGTCTATAGGTTCGATCCCAATTCTTCTTTGGCCACCTAAGTAATCGCAAACCAGTGCCCACCACACTTTGGTAATCGGGCATCTTTACGAACTTTTTATGAACTTTTTAGACCAGTTTTACGCCTTTTGCTCTTAAATGAGAGTTACTCCTTGAAAAGGGCGTAAGCGAGTAGAAAGGTAGGTGCGCTTGAAAACTGAACGAAAAACACAGCTCCAACTCCTGTTCATACCGCAGTTTGGTCTTGTGATTGTACTTGCTTCATTCTGCTTCCTCTCGTTGCAGGCGTTGGCACAGAACGACCAGCAGGGGACGATGACCAGTTCTCGCCTCGGTAATTCAACGCAGGCTGCGTCAAACCCCGGTTCTGCCTCTAATGCCACCGATGCGGAAATTCTTCAGGAACTCGACAGAATGCGTGCTCGGATTCAAGAGCTCGAGTCCCGACTGAAACAGCGGTCCGGCGAGGAGGTGGCGAAGGATTCCGTCCAACCGTCTTCAACAGCAACCAGCCAAGTCCTGAGTAGCTCCATTTCTGCTTCGCAGGGCGTGGCGGAACAAAAAGGCGCCGCGGACAGCGAGAGTGGCTCCACGAAAACTCCAAAGGCGGAGCCCTTCGCCTTCGCTGACTGGACCTGGCTCAACGGCAACCCGCGTACGAAAGAGCCGGCGTTCGATTCAAAATTCTTCACTCCCGAAATCCGGGCGGACGTTGCCTATCACTACGACTTCAATCACCCTAAAGACGATACGATTGGCGGTTCAAGCGAAGTATTTCGCTCGAATGAAGTTGGCCTTACGCATCTGGGTGTGGGTGGAGATTTTCACTACGACCACGTTCGTGCACGCGTGCTCAGCCAGATAGGTTTGTATTCAACCGCAACGCCGCGCAACGACGCCAGCACTGCGCGGGGCCAATGGGATCTGGCCAACGCCTACCGGTATGTCAACGAGGCCTATGGTGGGTATCACTTCGATGCGCTGCATGGCATCAACGTCGATGCCGGCATCTTCCTGTCGTACGTAGGCCTGTTCAGCTTTTACAACTTCGACAACTGGGCTTATCAGCCTTCTTACGTCTCTTCGAACACGCCCTGGTTCTTCACGGGAATGCGCATCCAGGTATTTCCCACCGAGAAGTTGAAGATCGAGCCTTGGATCATAAACGGATGGCAGTCCTACGGGCGCTTCAATGGCCGGCTGGGTTTTGGTGGGCAGGTCCTATATCGGCCTACTGGTTGGCTTGAGATTCTTTCGAACAATTACGGGGCAGGTGCGGACGCGCTGGGTATTCCCACTCGCACCCGCTATCACACAGATAACAGCATTGAAGTGAAGTACTACGACCATCCGGAGCGCTTCTTGGACAAAATGGCCTTCTCGCTTACAGGTGACGCAGGCTGTGAGAGCGGTGGCGGCGTGAATTGCACGGGCAATCGCAAGAATGCGCAAGGACAGGTCGTGGCCTTCAAGCAAAGCTTCCTCGGTTTCATGCTCTACAACCGCTGGTGGTTCCACAAAGATCGTTACGGCTTTACGCTGGGCGGCGGAAAGATCAACAATCCCGGGCGATATTTGGTGCTGCTGCCGCCAATCAACGGCGCAACCGCAGCTTCGGGAACACCTTACTTCACCGAGAATCCCGGCGATCCGTTCAAGGCGTGGGATATGTCCGCAACCTATGACTACATGCCAAGCCAGTACATCACCTTCCGGTGGGAGTTCAATCATCGCCACGCCAATGTGCCCTATTGGAGCGGCCCGGGCGGAATTACACCTCCAGGTGGCAACACCGGGGCTCCCGGTTCGATTGTTCCGGGCTTTCAGCCAGATCTTCGCCACACGGAGGATCGCGCCACAATGGCGATTCTCGTCAAGTTCTAGTCCGAAAGAGTTATCAAAAAAGGACGCACGAGTCTCTCGTGAGTGCAGCAAAGAGGTTCGTTGTACTTGAACAGATTTACTCTCGGAGGGGGTTATGCAAGACATTCTTTGGATCACAGTAACAATTGTATTTTTCGCCGTGTCGCTCGCATACGTGCACTTTTGTGAACGGGTTAAATGAGGAAACGAACATGAGCCTCGAATCGATGATCATGCTTGCCGTCAGCGTGCTGACGACTGTTTACCTGGTTTATGCACTGCTGCGTCCGGAGAAATTCTGATATGACAGCGAACGGCTGGTTTCAAATTCTGTTGTTTCTAGCGATTGTTTTGCTGGTCACAAAGCCGCTCGGTGTCTTCATGACACGGGTGTTCAACCGCGAAAAGACGTTCATGGATCCTGTGCTTCGCCCGGTTGAGCGACTTTTGTATCGCGGCACGGGCGTTGACGAAAACCACGAGATGCGCTGGACCGAATACGCGATAGCCATGCTTCTGTTCAGCCTGGTTTCGATGATCGTCCTCTATCTGATGGAGCGGCTGCAATGGTATCTGCCTTTCAATCCGCAGAAGTTTGGGGCAGTAAATCCTCCCGCGCTGGCATTCAACACAGCGGCATCGTTTACCACGAATACGAATTGGCAGAACTACTCTGGCGAGACCACGATGAGTTATTTCACCCAAATGGCTGGCCTCGCCTATCACAACTTCGTGTCTGCGGCGGTCGGCATCGCTCTAGCCATCGCGTTTATTCGAGGCGTTGCCCGTCGGCAAATGCAAACGATCGGCAATTTTTGGGTTGACCTTGTTCGCTCCAGTCTCTGGGTTTTGTTGCCGTTTTGTATCCTCGGCGCTCTCATCTTGGTTTCGCAGGGGGTAGTTCAGAATCTGAAGTCATACGATACCGTGAAGTTGGTTGAACCGATGCAGGTTCAAAAGGTCGGTCCGGATGGAAAACCCGTAGTAGACAGTCAAGGGAAGCCCGTCATGGACACGGTCCGTGAGCAGACGATTGCACAAGGTCCCGTGGCGTCGCAGGAGATTATTAAAGAGTTGGGCACAAATGGGGGGGGCTTCTTCAATGCCAACAGCGCCCATCCGTTTGAAAATCCAACGCCGCTTTCCAATCTGATCGAACTGGTTTCAATCTTTGCCATTGGCAGTGGGCTCACGTACACACTGGGACGAATGACGGGATCGCAACGCCACGGCTGGGCCGTTTGGTCGGCGATGGCAACCCTGTTCTTAGCTGGAGTAACAGTCGCCTATTGGGCGGAAGCCCGCGGTAACCCCCTTCTGGCGGGAACGAATCAGAATGTCACCGCGCGGCAGCCAGGCGGCAACATGGAAGGCAAAGAAGTCCGGTTTGGGGTCGCGAATACTGCGCTCTGGGCCACGGTGACAACAGACGCAAGCTGTGGCGCAATCAACGGCTGGCATGATTCGTTTACGCCTCTGGGAGGCATGGTCCCGCTGGTCAACATTATGCTCAGCGAGATCATCTTCGGTGGCGTGGGCGCGGGTATGTACGGGATGCTGACCTATATCGTTCTCGCCGTCTTCATTGCCGGACTCATGGTAGGTCGCACTCCGGAATACCTGGGAAAGAAGATTGAGGCCTATGACGTGAAGATGGCCATGCTGGTCGTACTTATTTTTCCGCTCGTGATCCTCATCTTCTCGGCCATCTCGGTGGTAAGCGGATTTGGCGCTTCCAGCATCTTGAACCCCGGTCCCCACGGCCTAACCGAGATTCTCTACTCGTTTACCTCGCAGGCGGGCAACAACGGCTCGGCCTTTGCCGGATTGACCACCAATACTCTTTGGTACAACACCGCGGGCGGGATCACGATGCTTGTCGGCCGCTTCCTCATGATCATCCCCATGCTTGCCATCGCCGGAAATCTTGCGGGAAAGAAATATGTTCCACCGTCGCTGGGCACGTTCCCGGTGACCACGCCTTTGTTCACGGTGCTGCTGATCGGGGTGATCCTGATCGTCGGCGCGCTGACATTTTTCCCGGCACTCAGTCTTGGACCAATCCTTGAGCACTTGCTCATGGCTGCGGGTAAGACGTTCTAGAGGACTCTGATATGGCTATGACGACGCAACCACCAACAATGCCGCAAGTTGAATCCGTTCGGCTCGGACACTCACCGATGAAGCCTCGGAAGAAGGCGATTTGGGAATGGAAGATCGTCCGACGGGCCATTGTGGACGCATTTCTCAAGCTCAATCCGCGCAAGATGATGGGCAATCCCGTGATGTTCGTGGTGGAGATCGGAAGCGTCATCACAACTGCGTTGCTGTTCAAAGGCGGCGCAGCCCTGAAGTTCAACTTGCAGATCACTCTCTGGCTGTGGTTCACAGTGGTGTTTGCGAATTTCGCGGAGGCGATGGCCGAGGGCCGTGGTAAGGCTCAGGCGGACACTCTCCGCAAGGCACGCTCTGAAACTATTGCCAACCGAATCTTTGGCAGTGACGAAGATGTCGAGCAAGTACCCAGTTCCA
>Ga0210384_10000401_pt1 | contig 66539 bp, 59 predicted proteins | sample IncBWH2MmetaG_FD_160574 | JGI IMG/M metagenome (GOLD analysis project Ga0210384, IMG submission 160574) | Forest soil microbial communities from Barre Woods Harvard Forest LTER site, Petersham, Massachusetts, United States - Inc-BW-H-2-M | ecosystem: Environmental > Terrestrial > Soil >... | reverse complement strand
GTAAAAGTTCCGCCGCGATGGCCCCCATCCGGGCCAGTGGCGATTCAATCGAGGTTACGTACTCCGTGGCTTGCACCAGAATCAACATGGCGCTCAACGTCATGGCCACGATCATAAAGGTCGTAAGAATCGACAGAAAAACGCGTCTCATATTGAAGGAAAATGCCGCGTTATTGCCCCCGCAACCGGCCCCGCGAGGCAGTGGGGAGTTTACCGCAACCCGGACCAGTCGTCAGCGACCAGGATGGAATCGCTCGGGTTGGACGGGTCGTATTTCACGCTGGCTTGCTGGCCGCTCACCAGGCGTTCGAATTTCACCTGGCTTTCCAGTCCGGTAACGTCTTGCGCGGTGTGATAGGTCACGCCGGAAATGGCGTAGCTGTAGGAAACGAGATGCCGCGGGGGCTTCTCCCCAAGCGGCTGCGGCTTGGCACCAAAAATTCCCTTGCGTGTTTCCACTTCTGGCGCCGGGTGCTCGGCAAGCTCCACCACCTGGCCCTCGGCGATTCGTCCAATGTGATTCAGATGCAGGCGACGCTTGCGTTCCAGCGCTTCCGGATCCACGGCAGGGCGAATGAACGCGTACGCGATCAAGGCAATTCCAGCGATCGCTCCGCCACAAACGGCGAGCAACAATTTCCAATCGGCGAGCAGCTCTTTCAACGCTCTATCCCTCTTCCATAAAATTCAGTGGGACTCGGAACAGGCTAGCCAGTGGGCTGGCGTACCACTGACGGCAGATCACCCCGGCTGCCCGGTTCCCCCAAGGCCTCTATTTTACCGAAACCTTCGTGGGGCAGCGAAGTCAGTTGGCAGGAGCATGCACCGGGTTGCGCAACACGCCAACTCCAGCTACCGACACCTCTACCACGTCTCCGGCGACCAAAGGGCCAACTCCAGCAGGCGTGCCGGTGGAGATCAGGTCGCCTGGCAGAAGTGTCATCATTCGGGAGATATAGCGCACCAGAAACTCCACCGGATAAGCCATCATCGACGTGCTCCCGGATTGCCGCGTCTTGCCGTTTACTTTTGCTTCCACCAGCACGTCGCGCGGATCGATTTGCGTCTCGATGTGCGGCCCGACCGGGCAAAACGTATCGAATCCTTTGGAGCGCGTAAACTGCACATCGCTTTTCTGCAAATCGCGCGCGGTTACGTCGTTTAGGCAGGTGTAGCCGAGAACGTAGGACAGCGGGTCGTCGGTGTCGTTCAGGTGCGAACAGCGCTTTCCAATTACCGCTGCCAGCTCGCCTTCGTGTTCCACGCGCTTTGAATACGCTGTCAGCACGATCGGCTCGTCGGTTCCGATCAACGAGGACGGCGGCTTCAGAAACATCAGCGGCTCCTTCGGCAGCTCGCCTCCCATTTCCTTCGCATGGTCAGCATAGTTTCGTCCCACGCAGACGATCTTGCTGGGCGCCACAGGTGCCAGCAGCCGCATATCCTGTAGATTCCAGCGCGTTTCCATTTCCGCCCAATGGCCCCAAGGCATTCCGACGATCTGGCGGACGCCTTTTTCGTCGAGGATTCCGTAGGACGGTACCGCAGGGATTTTTTCTTCCGATCTTAGAGGGAGAAATCTGCAGAATCTCATGCGAAGGCTCACCACCTGAGGATTGGGATGTGAGAGCTATGCCGCGGGCACTCCGGACAATAGTAACAATCCTGGGCGGGGTGACAAGGCTAAGGTGGTCTAAGTTGACAAGGTTGAGCTGGCGCGTCCAGGCGGAGCAGGTTTATTGCGACGCTTGCGGAATTTCGACGGCCACTGCCGTGCTTTCCGCACTTTCGTTCCCGGCGCGGTCCACGGCCGTAACCGTGAACCAATAGCGCTGGTCCGGACGCACACTCGCATCTCGATAGGTTGGCGTTGGCAACAGCTCGGGCGTGAGTAACTGGCCGCGACTTCCTTCCGTTTCGCTGCGGTACACGCGGTAACCCGCCAAATCCGCCTCCACGTTGATGCTCCACGAGAGTTCAACCGCGAATGATCTGGGCGTTTGGGCGGCAATCGGCGTAGCCACCAGGCCTTGCGGCGACTCCGGCGGAAATGTGTCCTTCGGCGTTACGATGGCCGGGGCGGAATCGCCGGACTCGATTGGCGTGCCTTGCACGACGACTAGGCTGCGCACGACGTACACATAGGTTTTGCCGTAGTCGAAGCCGGTGTCCAGATATTCCGGTGACGTCACGCTGGCGATCTGCACCAGCGGCGATTTCCAGGTGACATGCGCCAGGTCTTTTGTACTAGCCGCAGACGCGGTTGCGGCATCGAGTTCGCCGCGATAGACGTGATACTCCGTGACGCTCGCGGGCTCTGCGCTAACCGGTGCGCTCTTTGGCGGGGACCACTTCAGCGAGATGCCCTTCGGGGTGGCTTCCGCTTTCAGCGAATCGAGCGGCGGGGGCACAGCATAGAACACAACCCGCGCGTCGTTCGATGGTTCGGAAGTTTTCTTCGAGCTAACGCGGGTACGCACTTCGTACACCAGCGTTTGTCCGGAAAGTTTGCGGGCCTCGTCCGGCGCGATAGGATCGCTAAACTGCACTTTTCCTTGCTGCGCATAATTCGCGACCAGCGATCCGGGAACGGTGTCCACCACGCGAAGCGATTTTGCATCCACTGTGCCGTCGGGTTTCAAGCTACCGCGCAAAACTTCGAAGGTAGGGACGTCCTTCAGTTTTTCTCCAAGCGCGCCGCGGCCCGGGATGGTGAACCTCAAGACAATCGCGGCGCCGACTTGCCGCGCACTCACATCCGTAATGGCGACGGGCGTGGGCGGAATTGGCGGCTGCGGTTCTCCGGGCGCGCCGCAGCCTGCAAGCCACACGGCAAGCGCAGTGACAAAGAAAATTGCTGAGACGGCAAGGTCGCGACTTCCACAAAGCGTCCGGCGGATTGTGCGCGAGGTTCCCGGGCGTCGCGTGTGCATGATTGTTTAGGGCTTACAGGATATAACGGCTGAGGTCTTGATTCTTCACGATGTCCGCCAGCTGCTTGCTCACGTACGCGGCGTCTATCTTCACGGTCTTTTTCTTCAGATCCGGCGCTTCGAAGGAGAGTTCATCCAGAACTTTTTCGAGAATGGTGTGCAAGCGGCGCGCGCCGATATTTTCCGTTTGCTCGTTGACGCTGGTCGCAAAACGCGCCACCGCCTGAATCGCGTCCTCGGTGAATTGCAGCTTCACGCCTTCGGTTTCCAGCAGTGCAATGTACTGCTTCACGAGCGCGTTTTTCGGCTCGGTAAGGATGCGCACGAAGTCTTCTTCCTTCAGCGATTGCATTTCCACGCGAATTGGAAGGCGGCCCTGCAGTTCCGGAATCAGGTCCGATGGTTTGGTGACGTGGAACGCGCCGGCAGCGATAAACAGAATATGATCAGTGCGGATCATTCCGTAGCGCGTATTTACCGTAGTCCCTTCGATGATCGGCAGAATATCCCGCTGCACCCCTTCGCGGGAAACGTCCGGTCCGTGTCCGCCTTCCCGCCCAGCGACCTTGTCGATTTCGTCGACGAAAATAATTCCCATTTGCTCGGCGCGTTCCACCGCGGTGCGCGTTACCTGATCCATGTCCAGCAACTTGTTCTCTTCTTCCTGGATCAGGTATTCGAACGCGTCGGCCACGCTCATTTTGCGCTTCTTCTTCTGCTGCCCGAAAAAGCCGCTGAGCATGTCCTTCAGGTTGACGTCCATCTCCTCCATTCCCTGGTTGGAGATGATCTCAAACGATGGCATGGCGCGCTCGCGTACTTCCAGATCCACCATGCGCTGGTCCAGCTTGCCTTCGCGCAATTGTGCACGCAGTTTTTCGCGGGTGCGCTGCGTTTGTTCCCGTTGTGCGGCCAGGTCGCTCTCCGGTGTGCCAGCGGCGGCGGGCGGCAGCGGCGGCAACAGCAAATCCAGCACGCGCTCTTCTGCGGATTGCTCCGCGCGGTCCGCTACTTCATCCAGCTTTTCCTCGCGCACCATGTCGATAGAGGTTTCCACCAGGTCGCGCACCATGGATTCCACGTCGCGGCCCACGTAGCCGACTTCGGTGTACTTCGACGCTTCTACTTTCACGAACGGGCAGCCAGCCAGCCGCGCCAGCCTGCGCGCAATTTCCGTTTTGCCTACGCCGGTGGGTCCAATCATCAGGATATTTTTGGGAAGAATGTCTTCGGCAATTTCCGGCGGGAGTTTTTGTCGGCGTACGCGGTTCCGCAGCGCCACGGCTACCGCGCGTTTCGCGGCTGCCTGTCCCACAATATATTTATCCAGCTCCACCACGATTTCCCGCGGCGTCATGTCATCGAGCGCGGGCAGCAGGTGCTCGTCTTCCGGTTGCACCGCACCGTTTTCGCCGGGAAACAGGGTTACTTCTTTTTCGGACTTTATAGCCATCTCGTTTTCGTTTCCTTGCTTTCTTCGCGGCCCCCGGGATGGTCGTCTTCTCTTACAACTCCACAAAAATCCTCCGACCGGTATTCCGGGTGCCGCGGCTTCTCGTCGCTGTGGCCCCCATCGGTCATCCCGGCCGAAGTGCCGCGTCGTTGCAGTGGAGGAGTCCCTTTTTCCTCGATGCTAAGCAAAACCCCTGGCGCCACTAAATCTCTTCTACTGTAAAGTTCGCATTGGTATAGATGCAAATCTCGCTGGCGATGCGCATGGCTTCCATGGCCACTTCTTTGGTACTCAGTTTGGAATGTTTGATCATCGCCCGTGCGGCAGCCAGCGCGTACGAACCGCCGGAACCGATGGCGCAAAGGCCATCGTCTGGCTCGATCACATCCCCGTTGCCGGAAAGCACGAAGGTGGCTTTGGAATCGGCCACGATCAGCAGCGCCTCCAAATGGCGCAGCGCACGATCCTTGCGCCATTCCTTGGCCAGTTCCACCGCAGCTTTCTGCAGATTGCCCGAATGCTCCTGCAATTTTCCTTCGAAGCGTTCGAACAGTGAAATAGCATCGGCTGTGGAGCCTGCGAAACCGGCGATCACTTTATCGTTGTACAGGCGCCGCGTCTTGCGCGCCGTATGCTTCATCACGTGGTCACCCATGGTCACTTGCCCATCGGCCACCAGCACCGCTTTGCTGTCCTTGCGCACGCACAGGACGGTGGTCCCGTGCATCTGCGCGCTCTGCGTCGTCATTCCCATCCAACAAGTATACCGCGACCCAGCAGCGCGGTCATTTTAGTCGCGAGCGACTCACGCGCCGCTTCGGATTCGGTGCAGGGGTGCAGCACTGCTGCACCCCATGTCTGCACAATCGACACGTCGTGCTTTTGATCGTGCGAACATGTGGCGGCGGCGTCCTGCATCCTGCGAGGATTAATTCGTGAGTGGAATTTCGTGGAAGGAGAGAACCTTGTACGTAAGCGGTCCCTGCGCACTAAAAACCGAAGTGCCCTGCACAGTTTGCCCGTAGCAGCTCCCGTAGACGATTCCGAATCCGGGGTTGCTGCCATAGCTAGTCTGGCTGCCAAAAAACGCGGGACCCAACGCCGTTGGAAGCAGGTTTCCCGCGGTGTCTCGGGTCTTAGCCACAACTACGGCTCCTTGAATTCCTCCGGTCCCGCTCTTACTTGAGGAAAAAATTCCTTGACCGATCACAAGAACGATTCCATTCCAACTGGCATCGGGATCGTAACGCAAGGCACCGGTGATAAGTAGCAGACCATAGCCGACGTTGTGCCAGCCGGTGAGGTCCAGATCGCCGTTGATCACAATCGTCATCGGATTAGAAACAGACATCGCAGCAGCCCGGCTCGAAATATCGGAACCGTTTGCGGTAGATTTGTTGATCACCACGTCTGCACTATTGTTTATGTCTTGCACCAGGGCATCCAGCATCGCCGGGTTCTGCCAGCTTAGAGGCACGGAGCTAACGACTGCAGCGGACGGCGGGGCAGTGGCGTTGGGGGGGATACTGGGCGTCGTCGGGGTATAGACCACTGGCGGCGGACCGGGCGAGGCTGCCATCGGGTAACCAGGATAATTGCTCTTTTGTGGGTTCAGCTGGCCGAGAATCATCGGATAGGCGGTGGAATCAGTATAGCCAATCGAATTGACCGAGGCTTTGGGCGTGGTGGCACTACAGCTATCTCGCCCGTCAATGACGTAGCTTGACGCACTTGGAACTTGGAGGGTCGGATTATTACCCAGGATTGTGAGCGCCGCGGGAAAGGAGGGTTGGTTGTTCCCCGGCGGATTAGCAAATTCAGCGTAGTTGGGATTTGGTGGGTTAGTCGGGACATATGGTGAGATAACGACCGGCGCAACGACATATTGCAACAAGCGTCGGCTCCCCCCGGGCAGCACAGCGAGCGAAGTGATCTCTAAGACTTGCACAGCCGTGGCGGGAACGGGTGTTGGGGGAACGGGAGCGATCAAACCGGGACTGGGCTTACCTAGTACGGAATTCGCGGGATCGTAGTACAACTTGGTAGTGAGATCAGGCGGGAGTCCATCTCCATCAACATCCATTGCTAAGGACTTTTCCGTCGCGGGAGTGATTCTTACCCATTTATACGATGGTCCTGGTAGACCCGCCACTGCGGAAACCGAAGCAATTTTGTTTACTGTCGCGCCGGCAAGAGGCCATCCGAACTCCGTCTGATACTCGGTGTCCGGATAGTCTGCGGGATTCGCGCTCAGCGGATCGACCGTTTCTCCGGGCGCTGGATTCGTGATGTAAAAAACATCGGTCAACTGCCAAGTCGGGAGACCATCGGGACGCATCAAAGTCGGGAAGCTGTTCGGCTTGTTGTTGTTTATGTAGTCAGGATTTTTCCAGAGCAGCCGACCGCGCGCTTCTTCCAATCCTGCAACGCCTGCGAAATAGGCAGCGGTAGAGGTGCGGTAATTACCCCCCAGTGCCGCATCTGTGCCTGAAGTAACCACCAGCGCAATCGCTACAACGCTGATCAGCAGCAGCGCAAAAATCGCGATGAGTAAAGCTGCTCCCGACTCCGCTTGTTTCTTTCCGAGTTGTCCTGGGCCGCTCATTGTTCTATGCAATCTAATTTGCTCTTCAATTCATCGGATTTGACCGATGGCCTCGGCCGCTTAGTTCCATCAGCTTTAATTGTCCCGTCTGCATATCCGGTGTTTGTGTCATTACGATCAGGGTCACGTCTACATCGCTTACGAATTTCGGTGCATTGTAGCCCGCGGCGGCTGCAGAGGTGCATGGTTGCGAACCACTGGGCGTCGCGCAACTATACTGAAAAACCGGCTGCGGTGCCCCTCCTGGAAATAACGTGGGGTATTCGGCGGTAATCTGCGTCAGCAAGCCGCCCGGCGGATTATTCATCACATTGCTAACCAGGGGCACCATCACTCCGGCTGCTGAAGTCGCCGTGACCGGGTCCCCGCCCGCAGTTTTCGGCACCACCCCCCGGTAGAGCGTGGTCTCGTTCGCTGGCAGTCTGTAACGAATCCAGCTCACGCCATTTCCATCTCCAATGTCCGTTTCGAGGATTACGTCATAATCACCGGGCGTCGTACAGGTGCTTCCGACCGAGCAGTTTGGATTCGACGGATATCCTGGCTCCCACGCCACCGGACCCAGCGCATAGCTTGCCGTACTCGGCGCTTTCGAAAACATATTCTGCGACGGGTATCCGGAAATATTGATGTCCCGTACAACCTGATCGATCCCCAGCCGCGCTTCTTGAAACGCGCCGGACATTTGCGATTCGCTGCTGTACTTCTGCTGCGACAACTGCAGCAATCCAAACATAGCCGCGCAGATGATCAGGAAAATGGTCATCGACGCCATCAACTCCAGTAGCGTAAATCCGCGCGGGTTTGGTGCTCTCCGTGTCATTTCTATTTTTCGACCATCACATCCAAAGTCACAGGATAGGAAGGTGTCCGCATCCCGCGGCGAAACACCCCGAGGATAATGCGCCGCGCGAAAATCAACTGTCCAGGCGGTGGCGCACCTGCGCTTGGGTTGGTGATCACCGCCCAGCGAAAGTCATTCTGTGCTCCTAGGGGATCATTGGGGTCCGTATAAGTGAAGTTGTAGCCAGCTACCGGCGCCGCGGAAAAATCGATGACCGGCGAACCCTGAAACAACACCACCGGGCTTCCCACAACCGTGTTCGGCTGTGTCGGATCGCCCAGCAAGCAGGTCTGACCAGTGGGACAAACCACTCCCAGCGGATCAGTGAAACTGGGCGCTCCGGACAGCGGAACCTCGCGCATGGCTTCCAATTGGCGTTGTGCCATCACCAGCGCGGTCGCGTCATTCCGGTTGTTCGAATTCATCAGCAGCGAAGACGGCACAAGCTGCGCAACCGCAACCAGGCCCACCAGCACAATCACCGTCGCAAACATCATTTCGATGAGCGTGAAGCCGCTGTCTTGCGAATTCGTTTTGTAAGATTGCCGCTTGCGATTCATTTCAGATAGCCGTTTTACCGGTGATTCTCCGTCGACTTTCTATCGAATCTGCGCCCAATTGCCGGTCGTATCGCTGGTCCAAATCTGTATCGCTCCCGCAGGCATCAATATCACCGCGCGAAATCCTGCTTCTGGCGCCAAAGTGCTCGCCAAGTAAAACACTTGTACTTGAATCGGCGGAAACACCGCTCCTCGTGCATCAAAGGTAATCGCCGCATTCGCTGGTGATGGATTATTCGTCGCCATGGCCACTTTCGAGCCGGCAATCAATGCCGCAACGTTGGGCGCGGCAGCCTGCGGCACCAGACTCCCCGAGGGCCCGAGCACCGCCTGCTTCTGCGACTGATCCGGCACGTTGGTCGCCGCAACAGCCACCCACACGTTGGTGTTGTTTGGATCCGTTCCCGATACTTGGAACACGCAATTCATATTCATATTCCGCCGGATGGCATCGTATCGCGCCAATCGAAGCATGTCAGCCACTTGCGTAGCAGCGCTACTAAGCTGGTACGCGTGATACGCCCTCATAAACGACGGCAAACCCACGGCCATCAAGATCATGGCGACTGCCAGCACCACCACGAGCTCCGTGAGACTGAACCCCGCTGGAATTTGTCGAGATTTGGACGCCTTGCTCATGCAGCTTTAGAGACACGGACCCTTCTTTCACGGCTGGGTCACGAACACAGAGGGGACTGAGTCCCATTACGCTAACAGGATTATCTTCAGGCGGGAAGGGGTTGGCACTCTTGCTACTAATTGCATCCTGATACTATCCACTCGAAATAAGCGCTCCAGGAGCTATTTCTTCTTGCCACCCAATTCCGAGAAACGCTTGTCCAGCGCCGCCCTGGTGAAAAAGTCCGGCGGAACGTTTGGATTGGGCTGGCAACTATCATAAAACACTTGCGCCGTGCGGCGGCCGTCGCGTTCCCGGGAGACTTGTTTCGGGAAGTTCACGCCATCCACCATCTGAAAGTTGGTGTACACGGTGACTTCCTCGATTTTCACGCCGTTTTCCCGGTCATCGATCACCGCCACGCTGCGGACCGGAAGATGCGTGGCGCGGTCCACGGCCACGCGGATCATTTGTTCGTCGGCGTCGGTAATTTCCACCCAATCAACCTGTCTTAGATCCACGACGGCAAGGCCCGCGAAACGGTAGGACGTGCCTTGCTCGCGCATCCGTTGGCGCAGCAAATGGTTCAGACTGCGCTTCAGCGCCCCCTGAAAATCGCTCACCACGGTTGCGGCCTCCTCCGAAACGCCGCCGCGATCGAGCGTCCAACCCTCGTCCCCGGCGAAAACGTCGATCACGTTGTCTTTCTTGCCGTAATCCGTGCGCTTCTTGTCCGGAAACTGCCAATATTCGTGGAAATCCACGTAGCCGGTCATTTCGCCGTTGTGGCCGAATTGCGCCACCCGGCCGCTGCACTCTGAGCCTTTGGCGCCAAGAAAGCGTTGGCCGCCCAGGACTTCAACCAATTGGTTGATGATCTGTTTTGCTTTCGCGCTGGACTGCTCCGGCGTAAGAGTGTCCGGATTTTGCGCTTGCAGTCTGCGCGCCCCGCAAAACGATAACGCAACCGCGGCCAGAATTGTGGCGACTCTCAGCCGCACAAAACGGAGCCTCCGTTCACGTTCAATATTTCGCCCACCACGAAATTCGCCAGGTCCGACGCTACGAACAGGATTGGTCCGGCAATCTCTTCGGCGGTCGCCGCGCGCCCGAGAGGAATGAGGGTCGAAGCCATCTTTTGTCCGGCCTTCGAATCCAGCACCGGATTGGACATATCCGTCGCCACCCAACCCGGCGCCACGCAATTCACCAAAACACTGTGGCGCGCCATTTCCGTGGCCAGCCCCTTGGTGAAGCTGATGATTCCGCCCTTCGATGCGCCGTAATGTGTGTGAAACGATTCGCCGCGCTGGCCCGCCGTCGAGCTCACGGTGATAATTTTTCCGGACTTCTGCTTGATCATGTGCGGCGCCGTAAAGTGAATCACGGAGTAGATGCTTTTCAAGTTTGTGCGTATCATATCGTCCCACTGCTTCTCCGTCATCTTCTCGATCGGCAGATCGTCCTGGTTCCAGACGCCGGCGTTGGCCACCAGGATATCCAGGCGTCCCAATCGCGTCACTGCATGTTCCACCAATTTCTTGTTGTCCAGGTGCTTGCCGGCGTCGGCCTTGAACGCTTCCACGCGCGTGCCGTGCTTGCCGGCTTCTTGTTCGACCTGTTTGGCTGCTTCCTTGGAGGAGTTGTAACTGAACACCACGTCCGCGCCCGCTTGAGCGAAAAGCTTTACCGCTGCTGCTCCAATCCCGCGCGAACCTCCAGTAATCAGTGCGGCCTTGCCTGCCAGTGAAATCATGTCTCCCCCAGATTCGATTCCGAAATTCGGTGCTGCGGTTGGATGACCCTTACGCTTTTCCTGCAGGAACTCGTCGCGCTTGCCGTGCCGCCGCGATGAAGTCCTCGAAAAGCCGCTCCGCCAGCGGATCGCCTGCCATCCGTTCCGGGTGCCATTGCACACCCACCACCCAGTTGGAGTCGCCCGTCCACTCCACGCTTTCCACAATGCCGTCGTTGGCGTGCCCGGTTACACGAAGCTGTTTACCCGGACGTTCGACCGATTGGTGATGCGAGCTGTTAACCACCGCTTCGGCTTTGCCTGCCAGCCTGGCTAGCCTGGTTCCTGGTTCAAATTTGGCCGGGTGACGCGGATCTTCGGGCGGCTCGGGTGTTACATCTTTCTTACGGTGCGGCACCAAGGTATGCGTTTCGGTAGGCACATCCTGGATCAGCGTGCCGCCCAGATAGACATTCAGCAGCTGGCACCCGTAGCAGATCGCCAGAACTGGTTTCTTCTCTGCGAAGGCGTGGTCCAGAATGGCGCGATCGGTGCGTTCCCTCGGCACGTCGGCTGGCTCGGACTTGCCGCGGTTCACAGCGCCATACTCGGCGGGGTCCACATCGGCGGGGCTGCCGGGCAAAAGGAAACCATCAAGGCTCGCCAGTTGACCCGCCAAGCCGTCCTGAGCGCTCAGAGACAGCAGAACCGGCTCACCACCGGCTCGCCACACCGAATTCTCGTAATTCTGGATTTTAGGACGATTTGCCATGGCCTCTTCTTGGGAGGTGCGCCAAGGAATGCCGATCTTCGGTCGGTTGGCGATTTCGGGGATCATGGAACAGTGCATCCTAGCATTCAGACGCAGGAGCGGCAACCAGAGCGCCATCATTGCACATTTTCTGATCACAATCTGTCCTTACCGTCGGATGTCTAGTGCCATTAACTAGTTTACTTTCAGTTCATTACGGGCGGTCGGTTGGTGGATCGAATTCAAGCGGGCAACGACGCGCGTTCCATTTTGGCATTTTCCAGGCAAAATTCGGGTCGATGAAAACAGCCCGGCAACTCCGCCAGTCGTCGCTGCAATTGCTCGGGCTTGTCGGCCCGCACGGTTACGTGGCCCACTTTTCGGCCGGGACGCGGCTCTTTCCCGTATAGATGCAGATGAGAGTTGGCGACCCTCAGCACTTCTTCGGTCACAGGAAGCTCGCCGATCAAGTTGAGCATCGCCGAGTGCCCGATGGTCGCGGTCGAGCCCAACGGCAGGCCGAGCACTGCGCGCAAGTGGTTCTCAAACTGGCTGGTGACCGAGCCCTCGATCGTCCAGTGACCGGAATTGTGTACCCGCGGCGCCATTTCGTTTGCCAGCAAGCGCCCCTTTAACTCAAAAAACTCGATGCACAGCACTCCTACGTACTCCAGTGCGTCCAGGACTTTGCGCCCGGCATCTTCCGCCGCTTGTTGCAGCGCGCTGGAAAGATTCGGCGCGGGCGCCAGTGACAGCCGAAGAATTCCCTGCCGGTGGTGATTCTCCACCAACGGATAAAAAGCGATTTCTCCGGCACGGTTACGAACACCTAGGAGCGAAACTTCACGCGTGAACGGCACCAGTTTTTCGAGAATCAATGGCGCATGCGCGAGTTCCTTGCGCGTCTTTTCTACGTCTTCGCGCGTGCGCAGCATCCATTGCCCTTTGCCGTCGTAGCCCATGCGGCAGGTTTTCAAAACCGCGGGCAGGCCGAGTGTCTTGACCGCCGAATCCAGTTGCGACGCTCCGGAAACCTCGACAAACTCCGTGGTCGCAATTCCCAATCTCTGGAATAATTTTTTCTCGCGCCTGCGGTCTTGCGCTTCTTCGAGCGCTTTGGCCGGCGGATATACCGGCACACGTTCGGCCAGAAATTCCGCTGCTTCCACCGGAACGTTTTCGAACTCGTAGGTCACCACTTCTAGCCCGCTGGTGAATTTGTCGAGCGCCGCTTTGTCCGAATATTCGGCCGTCACCCGCTGCGCGATTCGCCCTACCGGAGCTTCCGGCGACGGGTCGAGAAACCGGAACCGCAGCCCCAGCGGGTAGCCCGCCAGCGCCAGCATGTAACCGAGTTGCCCTCCGCCCAGAATGCCGATGGTCATACGCTCTTTTTCCATGCCGCGCGGGAAGGATCGGGGATCGCCAGCACCTTGGCCGTTTGCGCTTTGCGGAATTGCCGTAACGCTTCGCGAATCTTTGGATATTTCGTGCCCAGGATGGCTGCAGCCAGCAGTGCCGAGTTGGTTGCCCCCGGTTTTCCGATAGCCAGTGTTCCCACTGGAATTCCCCCCGGCATCTGCGATACCGAAAGCAGGGAATCCAACCCCTTCAGCGCCTTCGATTCCACGGGCACGCCGAGCACCGGCAGAACCGTGTTGGCCGCAGTCATCCCCGGCAGGTGCGCTGCGCCTCCCGCCCCCGCGATGATCACTTCCAGGCCACGTTTCTCAGCCTCGGCCGAGTAATGGAACAACAAGTGCGGCGTGCGATGCGCAGATACCACGCGTGTTTCGAACGATACGCCCAAATACTCCAGGATTTGTGCTGCGTGCTGCATCGTTTCCCAGTCGGAAGTGGAACCCATGATCACCCCGACCAGCGGTTTCTGCTTTTTCTTTCCGGATTTCGCTGCGCGTTTTTTCATCGCTGGGGACTCTCCGCGGCTAGTGTGCGACTCCATAAAACAGAACGCCGGCCCGTCGGCCGGCTCACTCTTATTCCCTGCCATTCTACGGCGTTTTTCAGCCGGTGGCGACTTTTCTCCGCTGCCGCAGGCTGCGGCGTAATTCGCCCACCAAGTACAGCGAGCCGGTGACGAAGATCGCATCCTCGGGTCGCGCTTTCGCCAAAACACTCTCCAACGCGTCTTCCGCCGAGGGAACTACGTCGTAGCTGGCCGCATGGTGCCCGGCCATTTTTGCGAGCTGAGACGCGCGGATGGAGCGCGGATTCAGCGGCTCCGTGAACACCACATTCGCCGCGAGCGGAAACAAAATTCCGGTCACTTCGTCCACCGCCTTGTCCCGGACGGCGCCGAAAATCAGGAACACCCTGCGCCCTCGAAAATTAGTTTCGATATAGTTCGCCAATTCCCTCGCCGCTCCCGGATTATGAGCCCCGTCCAGATACACGTCCGGATCGGTTTGCACACGCTCAATACGCCCCGGCCAGACGGCGGACGCAATTCCTCGTTCGATGCTCTGTTTCGAAATCCTGTAATTTCTCGACTGCAGATAGCGCGCCACAGCCAGGGCATTCAATGCATTCTGCAATTGGAAGCGTCCGCGGAGCTGTGGCGCAATCGAAAAGCGCTCGCCTGTGGCCACCTCCACCACGCTTGCCCGAACGCATCCATCCTGGATGCTTTCGCTTTCGACCCGAAATGCTTCGGCCGTCTCGGTAAGCGGGCAGCGCAGTTCCGCAGCCCTCACCAACAGAACCTCGCGCGCCTCGGGCAGTTGCGGAGCGAACACCGCAGCCACATGTTGTTTTAATATCCCGGCCTTTTCTCTGGCAATTTCCTTAAGCGAATGCCCGAGGAAATTTTCGTGATCGAAATCGATTTGGGTAATCACGGAGACCATCGGCGTCACAATATTCGTGGCATCCAGCCTTCCGCCCAGCCCTACCTCCACCACTGCAAACTCCACACGTTTGCGCGCAAATGCCTCGAAAGCAATGGCCGTCATCATCTCAAAATACGTCGGGTGCGCCCGCAGTTTGCCATCTGCCAGCAGAGCTTCCACAACTTCATGAACGCGCGTGAAGATCTGCGCAAAATCTTCGTCGCTGATTTCCTCGCCGTTGATACCGATGCGTTCGTTGATTCGTTCTAGGTGTGGCGAGGTGTTCAGGCCAGTAGGGAATCCCGTGTCGCGAAGAATTGCTTCCACAAACGCAGCCGTGGAGCCTTTTCCATTTGTCCCGGCGATATGCACGGTGGGAAACGCGCGCTCCGGGCGTCCAAGCCGTTCGGTCAATGTGGAAATGTTTTCGAGGTCGAATTTTGCAGCGGCAGCCTGTGTCGGCGCCGCTAGTTCGCGTCCCAGGGATAGCAGGTACCGCACCGCGCTCTGGTAATCCATCTCAGTTCATCAGCAGGTCAAGCGCGTTGGTTAGAAAGCCTTTCATGTCCTTGCGATGCACCACGGCATCCAGGAAGCCATGCTCCAGCAGAAACTCCGAGCGCTGGAAACCTTCTGGCAATTTCTGGCGAATGGTTTGCTCGATCACACGCGGCCCCGCGAAGCCAATCAGTGCCCCAGGCTCGGCAATATTCAGATCGCCCAGCATCGCAAAACTCGCGGTCACGCCGCCCGTCGTGGGATCGGTCAGCACCGATAGATACGGGAGCTTTTCATCGTCCATCCGCGCCAGCGCCGCGGAAACTTTCGCCAGCTGCATCAGGCTGATGGTGCCTTCCATCATGCGCGCTCCACCGGAGCAGGACACCACGATCAGCGGTTGCCGAGTCTCCATCGAAAGCTCGATCGCCCGCGTCACTTTTTCGCCCACCACCGCGCCCATCGAGCCGCCAATAAAGTTAAACTCCATGGCACAGCAAACGACCGGCCTGCCGTTCAACTGGCCTTCAGCGGTAATCACCGCGTCGTTCATGCCCAGCTTTTTCTGCGCGTCCTTGAGGCGCTTCTTGTACGGCTTGGTGTCCACGAAATCCAAGGGGTCGGTCGAAACCATGCGCGCGTCGTGCTCGGTGTAGTTCCCGTCCAGCAGCAATTCCAGCCGTTGCTTCGCGCTCATCTTAAAATGGAATTGGCACTTCGGGCACACTAGAAGGTTCTCTTCCAGGTCCTTGCGGAACACGATCGCGCCGCAGGATTCGCACTTGGCCCACAGTCCTTCGGTACGCACCCGCCGTTCTTCGGGCGGTGTCCGTTGCTCAATCGCTTTTTTCTCTCGTTTAAACCACGCCATGAAATCCGTTTCTTTCTTGCGTAGGGACCGCTTTCCGAAGCGGTCCGCCAATGCCACCAACCCGAAAAAGAAATGGGCCGAGCGAACCGAGTGAACGAAAAATCCTCCATCAATGATCGCTTTACCTAAAACTAGTAGCCTTCAATAATCGATGCCCCTCTGGGCCAGTATACCCTTCGTATATGGGTGTTTCACTTCTTTCATCTCGGTAACCAGGTCGGCTTGTTCTACAAGCAACGGGTGCGCGTTTCGCCCGGTGCAGATTACGTGCACTTGCTCCGGCCGCCCCTGCAACGCCCCCGCCACTTTTTCCGCATCCAGCATCTTGTAGCTGATGGTGTAGTTGATCTCGTCCAGAATCACTAGGTCGTACGTTCCGCTGTAAATCGCTGCGCGTCCCGCCTCCCAGCATTCCTCGGCTAGTCGAATATCTTCCGGATCGGTTTCCGCTCCGCCCACCTTCACGAAGCCGCGCCCCATCGGGCGTATTTCGAATTTGCCGTCGCCCAGCATTTTCGCCGCGTCCAGTTCGCCGTAGTGCCAGGAGCCCTTTATGAATTGCACCATCAACACGCGCAGTCCTTGTCCCACCGCGCGAAATGCCGTTCCCAGCGCGCAGGTGGTTTTTCCTTTCCCCGGTCCGGTGTAAACGATCAACAGCCCCTTTTCATTTGCCATTCAGAATTTCCTCAACGGAAAGTGGATGCGCGGCGATGAATTTGCCGTGGACGTACTCGGCCCAAGCGTCCGCACGGGGCAAATGTCATTCCAGGCCAAGACGCTTTACAAGTTCTCCAACGATTTCTCTGGCTTGCTCCAGCGTTGTTTCGTTCACACTTTGTTTTGCGGGCGCCTGTAAATCCTTCAGCACAATCCAAAGTCCCGGTCGGTAAACTTCATTGCCCGGTGAAATCGCGCCGGTCAATTGTGCGATTTCGAAATGCGGTTTTTCGCTGAGGTCCAGGTCGCCCGGACGATGGCAGACGGTGATGTGCGGCGGAGGTTCGGCAATCAGTTGCGTAAGCACTCCTCGCGCATCATCAACCAGATCCCGAAATCCCTGCGACACCAGCACCCCGTCCACATCGCGCGGTGTCGGTTGGTCCATCTGCTCCAGGTCGTAATCGGGTAACGGCTTCTCCAGAGGTATTTCAATCGCAATCGAAGGTGCATCTTTATCCGGTGCAATTCGTATGGCCATGTTTTACCTTGCGATCATTCTTCCACGAATCGCTCGCAAACGCACTTTTAGGAGTGCGGCGGCTGGCCGCCGCTCTACAGCCCAATCAACACCACCCAAACAGCGGTGGCAGTAATAACCACCTGTACCCAGCTCGGCAATTCCCAACTATTTTGGGTACGGACTCCCCGAAAGAATCGCAAACGCACGATAAATTTGCTCTGCCAGCATCACCCGCGCCAGCTCGTGCGAATAAGTCATTTCGCTAAGCGAGAGTTTTTGCTTAACGCGCTCCCGTAACGGTGCAGCAAAGCCATCCGCGTCTCCGCAAACGAAAATAACTTCGCGCGTTCCACGGTCGCGCTGCTCGCCAATCCACTTGGCAAAAGCATTCGAATCGTAGCGCTTCCCGCCGGCGTCCAGTAAAACCGCCGTTGCCGCGCGATCCGCATCCAGTTTCTTCAGGGCCGCCTGTGCATCCCGCACCTCATTCACTTCGATGGAACAGTTACGGCCAATTCTCTTCACATACTCGTCCAGCAGCGTAACGATTTCACCGCGTCGCGTCTTTCCCATCATCAGCAGCCGGATTTTCATGGCGCGACTCGACTCCACTTAGGAATTCGCGGGAATCCGTCCTTGTCGCATGGAAGAAAAGCTGCGGCCTTTAGCGCCGCCAAACTCAGCTAACTTTTTGCGAAAGTTCTTCACCGCCGGGCGCCCTATTCCCACTGTCCGGCTCATCCGGCAGCACCAGCGATGGCGCCGCGCGCCACAGTCGTTCCAGATCGTAGTAGCGCCGCGCCTGCTCGCCAAACACGTGCACGATGAATCCGCCAAAATCCAGCAATGCCCATTCCGCCGAGCGTTGTCCCTCGCGGTGTTCTGGTGAGCGCTTCATTTCCTTGTACAACAATTCTTCAATCTCATTGCAAATGGCTTGGATTTGCGGCGTGCTATAGCCCGTGCAAATCACGAAATATTGCGTGAACGCGGCAAAGCCGTCCAGATCCAGCACGGTAACCGCGCCGGCCTTTTTATTTTGCGCGGCCTCCACGGCCAGGCGCACACCTTGTGGCAGAGCTTCCAGTTTCATCGATACAGTCCTTGTTTCAATATGTATTCCTCTACGCGCGCGGCCACCAGTCCGTGAATGGACTGCCCGCGATTGGTCTTCTTCCGAATATCCGTTGCGCTCACTTCGCTGGCCACGTTCTCCAGCAGATAAATCGTGGTGTGCTGAAGTCTGGCAACCACCGGCGAACCGTGCGCAATCGCGTCTTCGTTCTTATCCCGCTTCGGATCGGGGCGCCCGTGTAAATCGGGCGGAATCACCAGCCGCAGCGCTTCCAGCCGAATCCCCGGTCGGTTGGCAATGATGAAATCGCACAATCCCAATAGCGTTTCGTATTCCTTCCACATCGGAATATCCAGAAACGCGTCCGCGCCAATGATGAAAAATATGCGGTCGCCCGGCGCGTGATACGTGTGCCGGAAATAACGCACCGTATCCACGGAGTAGTGCAGTTGCGTCCCGCTGAAATCCTCGCCCGCTTCCGCAAGCGACGGGACAAAGTGCGGGTGCTCCGTGCATGCCAGCGCCACCATCGCAAAGCGGTGCGGAAACGGCGCAAGGTGCTGTTTCAATTTGTGCGGCGGCCGGCTCGCCGGGATGAAATGCATCTCGTCAAAATTAAACCTGCGGTCCGCAGCCCGCGCCACCGCCAGGTGCCCGGAATGAATGGGATCGAACGAGCCGCCAAAAAGCGCAATTCTTCGTGGATGGTGCTTCGCCGCGGTGCTACGGTGGGCCTGAGTCTGCGCTGTCGTCAATCCGCCTCCCGATCCTGTTTACTCGATTTTCTCACGAAACCTTGGGAATCGGTGGACCCGGTTCATCGGATTCGGAATCATCGGCAGCTTCATAATCCTTGGCCTCTGCGTCGTCATATTCCTCGTCGTCCCGGCCTTCCTTCGCAGCCTCTGCCGAGTCTTCATCATCGAGCGTTTCCTTGGGAATCTTATCGAGCGCGTCCGCCATGGCGCGAACCAACTCCTTCACACCGTCCCCGGTGGGCGCCGAAATCGCGTGAAACTCCAAGTCTTTCTTGGCGCAAAACGCGCGTAACTCTTCGAGTTTGCTGTGGTCCGTGGTGGCATCCAGTTTCGTGGCTACCACAATCATCGGCTTGTCCGGCATGGTTTCGCTAAACGCGCCAAGCTCGCCTTCAATAATCTCGAACGCCTTCACCGGATCCATCTCCGCCGTGTCGCTGGTATCGATCAGATGCGCCAGCAGCCGGGTCCGTTCCACGTGCTTCAAGAAGCGAATGCCCAATCCCGCGCCCTCGCTGGCGCCTTCGATCAATCCCGGCAGATCGGCCACCACAAAGGTTCGGCCCAGTTCCGTTCCGTGGCCGCCGGTGCCGCCATCGGCATTCACCACGCCCAGGTTCGGTTCCAGCGTGGTAAACGGATAATTGGCAATTTTTGGCCGCGCCGCGCTGATCACCGAAATCAACGTGGACTTTCCGGCGTTCGGAAATCCAATCAGCCCGACGTCCGCAAGCAGTTTCAACTCCAATTTCAGTCGCCGCTCTTCACCGGGCTCGCCTTCTTCTTTTTCTCGCGGCGCCTGGTGCCAAGGTTTCGCGAAATGTTGATTGCCGCGTCCGCCTTTGCCTCCCCGCGCTACCAGCACCCGTTGTCCCGGCTTTCGCAGATCCGCTAGTAATGAAGCTCCATCCTCGTCGTATACCAGCGTGCCCACCGGCACTTGCAAAACCATGTCGTCGCCGGAAACGCCTGTGCAATTCGAGCCTTCGCCGTGACGTCCCCGATCGCCTTTGAATTCGCGGTTATAGCGATAACGCAGCAGCGTGTTGTCGTTGGGATTCGCTTTGAGGTAGACGCTTCCGCCGCGGCCACCGTCGCCACCCGACGGCCCGCCGCGCGGAACGTACTTCTCCCTGCGAAAGGCCACACAGCCGTTGCCGCCGTCTCCGGCCTTCACATAAATTTTTGCTTCATCAACAAACATAAAAACTCTTCTCTTTGTCGGCCTACACGTTCTTGGCGTAAGCGCTTCCAACTAAACAGGGCTTTAGCCCCTGAAGCCGCGCGCCTAAACCCCAAAAACAAAAACGGCCCCAATCCCGCAACGCGGGATCGGGGCCGCCCTGAACCCGCATTCTCAATTCGTGGACTTGGCCTGCTCCGCTGGAGTCGTCACCGGTGTTACGCTGATAAAGCGCCCACGATTCCCCCGATCCGTAAACTTTACGTGTCCCGTAACCAGCGCGAACAGTGTATCGTCCTTGCCCTGCGCCACGTTCTCGCCTGCCTGGTGTCGCGTGCCGCGCTGACGAATCAGAATCGTTCCGGCGTTCACCAACTCCCCGCCGAACCGCTTTACCCCCAGCCTCTGCCCGTGCGAATCGCGGCCGTTTGTAGACGAACCGCCGCCCTTTTTATGTGCCATGACTTAATCCCCTTCGATTTAAAGCCCTTTTATAGTTTGATCTCGCCGACCTGCACGGCCGTGTAATCCTGCCGGTGGCCACGCCGAATCTTGTACTGGTTGGTCTTCTTGAACTTCAAAACGATGACCTTCTTCGACCGGCCCTGCTTCACGATCTTGCCCGTGACGCTGGCCTTGGACGCATCCGATCCCGCCAAAACCTTCTTTTCGTCGGTGTGCACGGCCAGCACGGTTCCAAACTTCACCTGCTCGCCCACATCGCCCTTTACCCGCTCAATGCGGATGGTGTCGCCCGGTGCGACACGGTATTGCTTTCCCCCGGTCTGTATAACGGCGTACATCATTCCTCCGATAGCTAAGGACAAACCACGATTATACGCGGTTTTTTGAACTCTGGTCAACGCTCTTTGCTGGCGCCCGAATCTTCTTTCGGCTTATTACCCGCATGAGGAATCTTCGCAAAATGCGAAATATTCGTCAGGCGCTCCTGCCCGCGAATTTGGAGGTCTATTTTGACCGTTCTCACAAAACGGGCGAAGCATCCCCCAACAGCGTCTGCCTCACAATTGCGATGGGCGGGAAGCCTTGGCCCATAAACGCGTCGTGGAATTTGCCTAGACTGAAGTCCGCTCCAGCCTTTTTCTTGTAATCTTCGCGAAGCTTCAGGATTTGCAGCTTGCCCAGCGTGTAATAAAGGTACGTCGGGTCACTGGTTCCGCGCTTGGTCTCGATCGAGGCGATTTTCGTCGACTGATACCCTTCCTTGACGAAAAACTTTTGCGCTTCTTCGATATTCAATGTGCCGGTATGCATGCGGATTCCAACCACGAACCGCGCATCCCGCAATAGCGCGTCTTGTAGCTGGCCCAGATGAATGTATTTCGCCTCCAACGGGTCTTTCGCGCCGGTGCCGGGTTGTGCGTAACCCTGCTCCAGCATCATCTGCTCGCAGTAGTGCGCCCAGCCTTCCGCGTTGGTGTTTGAAGAAAGAACCTTTCGCAGCTTGGAAGGCGCCCGCGCAGTCCACAAATACTGCATGTAATGTCCCGGATAAGTTTCGTGTGTGGAGGTGCTGAAAATCGTCCCGATGTTAAAACCCGCCATCAGGCTGGCCACGTCTTCTGGCGAATCTCCCGGCGCGGGCAACGTCACGTTGAAATACGATTCCGTGGCCTTCGTTTCAAAAGGTCCCGGCGTGTCCATGGAAGCCGTTGTCGTGGCCCTTGCAAAGGGAGGCGTTTCCTGAAGAATCGGCTTGGGCCCGGGCGGAATGGTAATGATGTATTTCTGCTGGATGAAGGCAATCAATCCGCCGAACGTCCCGCGAAACGTGTCCAGCAGTTTGTCCGGCGCAGGATGCATCTTCGCCAGGTCGGCCAGAACTTCTGAGGGCGTCTTCTTTGGATCGATCTCCTTCGCCACTCGCTGAAATTCCGCCTGGTTCTTGTGCAGGTCGGCCATGCCCACCGCCAGCAAGCGCTCCAGCGGCGTGTCCACCATTTCGTCATACTGAAGTTTCTTGGAGAAATTCTCCGCGCCGATCCGGAAATCCCCGGTTGATTTCGGTAACAGGTCGGTCTTCAACCACCCCTCGTATTTCTTCAGCGCGGAGATAACCTCGGCGTTGCTTTTCTGGAACTCCGCGTTCAGCGCGAGATCTTTCACGTCCGCGAACGCCAACGGCACATCTTTCTCGAAGAATCCGGCGATTCCGGGCAACTGCTCGAGGGCAATCTCCGTGGAAACCCGCGCGGGATTCTTCAGGTTCGTGCGTGCCGCGCCCAGAATATCCGGAATTCTCTTTTCCCGCGCAATTACGCTGCGCAAACGATCCTCCGGCGGAGCGAACTTGCGGCTGATCAGCACGTAGATCGCCCCGGTCGCGCCACTGGAATAGATGTCGGGATTTTTCTCCAGCCCCTTGATCTTTTCCAGTGACAGAAGCTGGCTACGAATCGATCCCAGCAAAATCAGCCGGTCCGCCGTGTTTACCGCATCCAGCCCGGCGGGCGAAAATTCCTGCACACGCTTTTCGTATTCGTGCAGCTTCTGAATATCCGCGTCGCGGCCCGCCTCGGAGTAGTCCTCAATCGAATTGTCGTACTGGTGCAATCCGGATTGCGTGGCTGTCGATGGGCTTCGTGGAAAGTAGAACTTGTCCAGGTATTCATCCACCAGCGCATTCCACTGCGTGTCGCGTTCGCCAGCATACGTAGCGAACGCGCTCAAGAAAAGACCGAAAAAGGCCACAATGATTGCGATTCTCCGCATAATCACCTCAATAAAAAATTAGCAATGAACGAATAATTTGCAGTGGCCAGTCTTTAGACTGATCACTCTTGGGTTTGAGCCGCCTTCAGAAATCGAATCGATAACCCAATATCATTTTCGCGATCAAATGATCAGTGGATCGCGTCACGCCCACACCCACTGCAAAATTGAACTCCCACTTCTCCGACAGATTCAAGTCGATCGCCGGAAAAATCTGGTGTTGCTGCTGCGCCACAGGATCGAAGCCGGTTGCCGGGCCCAGCGAACCATAGTATTCGATACCCCCCGCAATCTTTTTTGTGAAGTCGTAACTCACCTTCACATTGGGTGAAAACACGAAACCCTGGCTTTGTCCGGGTCCATGAAACGACTTATCAAAAGTGGGATTGAAGTCCAGATACCAGCGGCCTAACTTCTTATCGATAATGGGGCGCAGCTCGTAAGTCCAGGTATCTGCCGAAAACTGGTGTCGTTGGTAGCCAAATTCCTGCGAAACGCTCACGCCCACCGGCCAATGCCACTTTTCCGGCACTCGGACTCGCGGACGTATGTGGTCGCCCACCCAGTCCCACCCATAACCATTTTGCGCCGCGGTAAAAATGTAGAATCCCACCTCAAACCACTCCGTAAATCCATGGGTGATTTCGATCGTCTCGTGCCACTGATGGTTGGTTGGACGCACGCCGTCTTCTGTGGTTTTTGTCCCTTCGAAAGTAAAGTTATTGTGCAACTCCACCATGGTGTGGCCCGGCTGCACGGTATCCTGCGAATACACCTGAATTTCGTAATTATCTTGTGCTGCAACCGGCCGCGCCGTTGAGCCCGACAGCCCTATGATGAAAACTGCCGCAAGTGCCCAAGGAACCCTGGTCATCTATTTCCCCAAGCCAATCAAAGGCCGGATTTCTGGGTAACAGAACGTCAATCTCACCGTTTCACTATGCATGCGGATGCGCTTTATCGTAAATATCCATCAGCTGCCGGATCGACGCGTGTGTGTACTTCTGCGTGGTAGCCAATGATTGATGTCCCAGCAATTCCTGGATCGAACGCAAATCCGCGCCGTCCGCCAGCAAGTGGGTAGCAAACGCATGCCGCAGAGAATGCGGGTGCAGATCCCAATTAACGTTGACCAGCAGAACGTATTTTTTCACGATGCGGCCGACGCTTCGCTGCGTAAGCCTTCGTCCCATGTAGTTCAGGAAAATCGCCTCAGGATTGGGTTTTTTCTTGGCCCGCTCATTCTCCTGCAGCAGCTGGTCGCGTACCGGCCAGTACGCCCTCACCGCTTCCGCGGCTTTTTCACCGAAGGGCACGATGCGTTCTTTGTTTCCCTTGCCGCGCACGCGCAGGATGCGATCGCGCTCGTCCATGTCCACCAGGTTGAGACCGGTCAGCTCGCTCACGCGCAGCCCCGCGGCGTACAGCAGTTCCAGAATCGCGCGGTCCCTGCGCAGCAATAGCGTGTCTTGCAGCTTTGAATCGCCTATCTCCAACGCCTTCCCTGCGGTTTTTCGTTTCGCACTTCTAGGCGCGGCAGAAATACCCTGCTTTTTTTGTGCGCCGGCTAGTTGATCCAGGAAACTGCTCATCTCTTCCGCGGAAAGAATCGCGGGAATCCGCTTCGGCAGCTTCGGTGTGGGCACCAGCCGCGCGGGATTTTCCGCCAGCAGTCCTTCACGAACGCTGTACTTAAAAAACGAGCGCAACGCCGCCAATTTTCTTGCAATAGAGCTTTTCTCCAGTCCGGCTTCGTGCAGAAAACCCACAAATTCGCGAATCATCTGATGGCCCACTTTCGAAAGCTCGGGCGTTTTCGTGCCAGGCGGGGTCAGATAAACCAAGAACTGTTGCAGGTCGTGCGCGTAATTGATCACCGTGTGCGGAGACGAGTTGCGCACGGAGCGCAGATACTCCAGATATTTTTCGATCGTTTTTTTCATCGCAACCTGCTTTTCAATTATAGGCGTAGTTCCACCAAGCGCCTTCAGAATGCGAGGATTCTCTCGCGTGCCTGTTTTTGTTGGATGAGTGGTTACTCTTACGAACAGCCCGCATGCATGGCCGGATCAAGCCTTTAGCGCAACTGCCGGTTCTTCCGTCTGCGCCGGCGCGGGCTTGTCCTCGGGCGCCAGCTTCTCCCAATCGCAGCCTTCTTTAATGCACGAATGCACAGTGCCGATCTTGCTCTTCTTCTCGACAATGAACGGCGCGCCGCATTTCGGGCACGGTTCCGGGATGGGCATGAACGGCGTGGTGAAATCACAATCGGGATAACGTGAGCAACCATAGAACACTCGGAATCTTCCGCGCCCGCCCTTGCCCATGCTCCCACGTTTCACGAATTCGCCTTCATTACACTTCGGGCATTTGATGCCCATGGTGATTGGCCGCGTATATTTGCACTTCGGATAGCCGGAGCAGCCGATGAATTCGCCAAATCGCCCGTGTTTTTTCACCAGACCGTTTCCGTCCAGTGGGCACTTTTCATCCAGCGGTTCATCCGGTTGATGTGCGATTCGCGTTCCCGCCACCAGCCGCCTTGTGGTCTTGCAATCCGGGTAGCCGCTGCAGGCCAGAAACGCGCCAAAACGTCCGCGCTTCAGTGACATTTCCTTGCCGCAATTCTCGCAGTACTCGACCTTATTCTCCGCGTCCTCGGGAATCTCTTCGGACATATCCTGAATAAAATCGCACTCGGGGTAACGCGAACAGCCCAGGAAAAATCCGTGCCGGCTGATGCGCTCCAGCAGTTCGCCCTCCCCGCACTTTTCGCACTTCTTGCCGGTAGGAATGCCCGCCTTATAGGAAATCATTTCATCGCCGGCCTTATCCAGGTCCACGATGAACTTTTCCCAGAATTCTTTCACCGATTCGCGCCACGGCAGTTTGCCTTCTTCAATCTCGTCCAGCTCTTCTTCAAGCCGCGCGGTAAACTTCACGTCAAACACGTCTTCGAAGCTCTTGATCAACAGCACGCACACGCGCTCGCCCAGCATCGTCGGCGTGAAGCGACCTTGATCCTTCTTTACGTATTCACGTTCGACAATCGTGGAAATGATCGAAGCGTAGGTGGAGGGACGGCCAATCCCGTCTTCCTCCAACTCTTTCACCAGCGTCGCTTCCGTGTAGCGCGGCGGCGGCTCCGTGAAATGCTGATCGGGGCGAATCGATTCCAGCTTCAACACTTGCCCTTCGGTCACTCGCGGCAGCGCCTTGCCTTCGCCTTCTTCGTCCTTCTCGTCGTCCTCGCGGTCCGCTCCGGCTACCGGAATCTGATACACCTTCAAGTAGCCGTCAAATTTCAGGATCGATCCGGTTGTGCGGAACGTATAATCGCCCGCCTCAATATCGATGGTCGTCTGGTCGGAAACCGCGGGCAGCATCTGCGAAGCCACAAAGCGCTGCCAAATCAACTGGTACAGCTTGAAAACATCGTCCTCCAGATATTTGCGCACCTCTTCCGGCGTGCGTGAAACGTCCGTGGGCCGCACCGCTTCGTGCGCGCCCTGCGCATCCTTTTTCGATTTATAGAAATTCGGCTTCTCCGGCAGATAGTTGCTGCCATACCGCGCCGGAATCAATTCGCGCACTTGCGCCAGCGCATCATCGGAAACGTGCACCGAATCCGTGCGCATGTAGGTAATCAGCGCGACCGAACCCTCCTCGCCCATCTCCACGCCTTCATACAGCCGCTGCGCCAGCGCCATCGTGCGTTTTGCCGTATATCGCAGCCGGTTGTAGGCGGCTTGTTGCAGCTTCGAAGTCGTAAACGGCGGGGGCGGATTCCTGCGTTTCTCTTTCAGCGTAACGCTGCCAACCTGCCACTGCGCCTTTTGCACCGCGGCAACAACCGCGTCCGCCGCTGCCTGATTCTTTACCTCAATGTCTTCGCCCTTATATTTCGTCAGCCGCGCTTCGAACACCGGTGGCTCTCCGGCATCCATCATCGCGTGGATGGTCCAATACTCTTCAGGCACAAATGCGCGAATAGCTAACTCGCGCTCCACGATCAGCCGCAACGCAACCGTCTGCACGCGTCCCGCACTCAGCCCGCGGCGTACCTTGTCCCACAACAGCGGCGAAATTTTGTAGCCCACAATGCGGTCCAGCACGCGCCGGGCCTGCTGTGCATCCACCAGCTGCGAATCCACCGCGCGCGGCTTTTCGAACGCCGCTCGAATCGCCTTTGGCGTGATTTCATTGAAGGTGACGCGAAAAATCTTCTTGGGATCGATGGGATCAAACTCGATCTTTTCTTTCGGAGGTTCTTTCTTCGCGAACTTGCCTTTGGCCTTAACGGCAACCTTGCCATTCGACGCGGCGACTTTCTGGCCGTCCTTCGCTTCTTCCTTTCCCTCTGGGCGTTTCTTGCCGTTCTTGGCGTGATCCTCGTCGTCGTCGGGAATCAGGAACTTGGTTGGTTTGGACAACACCATCGCCAGGTGCGCGGAAATAGCTTCGCCTTCGCGGTCCGGGTCGCCCGCCAGATACACCGCATCGGCCATGCTAGCCGCTTTCCTTAGGTCGGTGATAACCTTGCCCTTGCCCGGAATCACTTGCAGCGTCGGCTCAAAAATCTTCGGGTCATCCAACCGAATTTCCTTAAGCAGGGGTTTCGGTGCCGCGGCTTTGCCACCTTTCTTGACTTTCTTCTTCTTCGGTTTCTCTGCTTCTTGCGGCAGACGAATCCCTATGGTCTTCTTCGGCAGGTCCATCACGTGGCCGATAGAAGCCTTCACCGTATAGTTCTTTCCCAGATATTTGTTGATCGTCTTCGCCTTAGCCGGCGATTCGACGATGACTAATGAACGTGCCATGTTTTCCTTTGTAACCTGCTTGAACAGCTGTGGAAGGTCCAGACGGGGCGGTGTGTGTCCTTCTCGCTACCTTATATATAGCCTATTCACCCGGCTCCTTCGCTTGCTAGCTGATGCTTTTCAGTCGGGTTCGGATGCATTCTCCAAAATAGAATCCTGTATCTCGCTCTATCCTCTGCCTTTACACGAATCTAGATTTTACTACTGAGTTGCGATCGGCTAGCCGTTCCGTTCGCAAATTCTAGTCCAAGCTCTCAAATTAACCTGGCTACTCATTTTTGCCCGTGTGTCACAACAATACCTTGCTGAACTGCTTCCCAGGCAATTGCCGCATCAACCAACCCCTTCATTTCCATCTCAAAGAGCGTAGCCAGAACTTCGCTGGAGTTCAAGCCACTCGTTTCAACGAGGTCGTCTATGTGCTGCGGATCTTCGGCGATTACGTCATCTGCGCGGGTGACCAGCTTCGCTCCTGGCTTGATCAATTGGTTGGGCGCGAAGCTCACCGCCTCAGTCGCATTGCCGGGAACGCAAAAACCTCGCGGCGCCAGTCTCGCGGTAATCAACGAACCGCTGTGTTTCTTTTCCCGCCACGATCACCACTCCCAGCGGCATGCCGGCAATAATTCTGTTCCGCTCCGGGAAATTCTGCGGTGCTGGATGCTAGCCGGTCGGAAACTCAGTCGGATCGTTCCGGCGCTCCAGGACTTTCTCGAACAGCTTCTTGTTTTCTTTCCGGTACAAACATCGCTGCCGGCTCCCTAGAAAACTGTTTCTTGAGAATTGCTTGTGCGTTGGGCGCAGGCAGGTTATGAGGATTCCAGCCCGGTTAAACTCGCGCGAAACACACCCCCGGCGAGTCGAATTCGCGCAGCAATCAGTGGCAGAATCTCCATATTGCAAAATACATTTGTACGAATCCGACTAACTGTTGCGGTATAGCCTGGCTTTGATCTGCGAAAGGGTGCACCCACGTCCGCGCGATTTTTAGTCAACAGAGCCTTCGCCTTAAAACCCATCGTCACAAAAAGAATCCCTCCGGCACGCAGGCGCTGCGGACCGGAGGGTTGTTAAGGCCATCTACTTCTCTTATTTCACCACAATGCTGAAATCGAACAGATCCGTTAAGTCACCAATTGCCGGGCTGTTCTGCGGTACATAGGAGTCGCCATTCTCGTTCTTTGGATTGGGAAGGTTGTCCCTGCTCCGCTTGCTGATTGTCGGCAGATTCCAATTATGTTCGATGAACTTCAGGATCGACACATGATCTGTGTAGGTATGCGAGATGTGGCCCGGCTTGGTGTACGGCGAAACCACGATCAGCGGGATGCGCGTGCCGTCTCCGAAGAAGTCCAGCGCCTGCACGTAACCGGAATCGTAGTAGCCTCCGCCCTCGTCCACGGTCACGAAGATGGCGGTGGATTCCCACAATTCTTCGTTGCTCTTCACTTCATCCACAATCTTCTTCACGAACCCTTCGAACAGGTCCCACTTTGAAGAAGCCGGATGTCCGTCCACCCATCCGCTCGGCTTCACGTAAGAAACCGCTGGCAGCGTTCCATTCTTCACGTCCTTGTAAAAATCGATCGTGTCTTTCAGGTGAGCGGTGCGCACCGAAGCATCCGCCATGACTTGTTCCTGATACTGGAAGGGATTGCAGATATTGCAATACTGGTCGCTCATCGCACCGACAGTTCCGTAGTTGAGCTGGTACTTGTCTCCAAGATAGGCATTCCATTGGTCGCCATAATATTTCCAGGAAACGCCCTTCTCCATCAGCACGTCTGCGATGCTGCGCTGCTTGGTTGGGGGAATCGTGAATACCGTGTTTGCTTCATTGTGGTCGGTGGAAGCGTTCGATCCATCGCCGAAGTAGCCCGGGTTATAGTTGTTCAGGAGATAGTAGTGCCCTTGGTCGCATTTGGGATCGATTTCGTAGGGCAGCGAATTCAGGTACTTCAGAACGGACGCCACGCCAGGTGCATCCGAGTCCGAGCAGTTGCTGTAGGAACCACCTCCGAATACCGGCTTATTGGGACCGCCAAAACCGAATCCTCCGCTGCCGTATCCGTCCTCGGTGTACCAGTTGTTGGTGCCGGCCTGTGGATCCGGGTTTTCAATCTCATCAACGGTTCCTGTTTCATCCGGGTTGGTTTGCAGCACGACTTGCTTGTGTGGTGGAGTTGCCGCGTTGAAGTTTGCGTCCTCAAAATAGATGGCATCCCCGAAACCCAGGTAAATGCTGTCCAAGCCCGTTCCTCCCTTCGCTGGCTGATGGTAGTTGTCGCTGATTGCGTAGTTATCTGCCAGAAATTTTGTGTACGGGGCGTCCCCTTGGAACATGTTATAGAAGCCCATCGCCGTGGAACCTTCGCCAGTCGTCAGGTCGCTGTAGGTCGAGGGACGCGGCAAACCGTTGGCGCCCGCTCCCACGGTCACTTCCACCCAGGGAAACAAATCATTCTTGCAGCCGTCCGGATTGGCATACGTCGCGTACGCGACATTGCAATCCAGCTGCTGGAACATTTGGTAGAACCGGTGAACCGGGCTGGCTGCATAGGAATTGTACGGAAACGTGTCCGAGGTCAGTTGAAACGGTCCCGGAGGCAGATTCAAGGCATTCTGTATGCGCATGTCCGGAACGTCTCTGGTCTGTTCGTTTCCTCCGACCAGCATGGACGGATAGTACTCGGGCGCCAATCCGTTTTCCGAACTCATCGCGTCCGCCAGCGAGCAGATTCCGTTGTTTTTGCAGACATCGATTGGCCCCCCGGTCAGCGGCGGCGGGAGTGTCTGGTACAGAGATTTATCCTGCGGGCTGACTTCGTACTTATCGGCGTGGGTGTCATCGGCCGAATACTGCACAGCCTCCGAATAGTTCACTCCGGGCGTGCCGTCTTTCTTGACGATATGTTCCGAAAGAAGATTCTGTATCTTCTGTCCCTTCTTAGGCACGTATGTCGCGAAAATATGATCGAAGGTTCGATTTTCGCCAACGATGATGATCACGTGCTTGATTGGTGTTTTTGTTTTTTCGTCTTGTTGCGCCTGGACGTTGCTGGCCAATGGACTGAACAAGCTGAACTGCGCCAATGCCAGCACCGCGAGGCCTTTTCGGGCGCCCTGCAGCAGCTGGGATACGGATAGTTTTGCTGACATGCGTATGCTCCTGTATCGAATTGGAATGTGCGTATGAGTTGGGTCTGGACCGGGCGCACACACGTTCCTCTTCTTGAGTTGCTCGCTTATTCCAGCTTTATGAATTCCGAGTAACTTTAAGTCTTCGTGAAAACATTTTTCCGATATCGCCTGCCAAGAATGAATCCTAGGTTTCTGTTTTGTGAATAGTTCGCGATCCGCTCTCTAGGCTCGCGATTCGAGTGAGTTCGCCTCGCCCAAGCTGCACGCTCTGGCTACGGACGCAGTGCAATCTGATATTCTTTCGCTCTATGCTCACGGCTGCAGGTTTGCTTTTCTCAATCGATGAATGCAAGGACAAGCTATGAGGGTCCTCTCGCGCTTTGTCACCGCCACGCTCTTCGCTACTATCGCCCTCGTCCTGTCAAGCCTCCCCGCCTTGGCGCAAAATAAATCCGTCGAGTCCGACATCCCTCGGCAATTCGCTTTTCCCACCGCGAACTACGACTACACCAAGATCGTTCAAATGATCCCGATGCGTGACGGCGCGAAGCTCTACAGCGTCATCGTCATTCCAAAAGGCGCTTCGCACGCGCCGATCCTGCTCACGCGCACGCCCTATAACGCCGCCGCACGCTCTGCGCGTAGCGAATCGCCGTACATGATCGATGAACTTCCCATGGGCGATGAAGTCTTCGTCAAAGCCGGCTACATCCGCGTCTTCCAGGATGAACGCGGCAAGTACGGCTCGGAGGGCGCCTACCTCATGACTCCACCGCCCATCGGCCCGATCAATTCTTCCGGCATCGACGACACCACGGACGCCTACGACACCATCGACTGGCTGGTCAAAAATATTCACGAGTCCAACGGTAAAGTCGGCATGATCGGCTCATCCTACGAAGGCTTCACCGTCGTCACCGCGCTTATCGATCCGCACCCCGCGCTGAAAGTGGCTGCGCCGGAGAGCCCCATGATCGATGGCTGGATGGGCGACGACTGGTTTCACTACGGCGCGTTTCGCCAGACTAATCTCGACTACTTCACCGAACAGACTGGCGCGCGTGGCTCCGGCCAGCCTATCCCACGCGAAAATCACGACGACTACACAAATTTTCTCGCCAAAGGTTCCTGCGGAGATTTCGCGCGCGCCGCGGGCCTCGAACAGCTTCCCTTCTGGCGCAAGGTCGAAGCGCATCCCGCGTACGACGAATTCTGGCAAGCGCAAGCGCTCGACAGAATCATGGCCAAAGTTCCGCTGAAAGTTCCCGTCCTGTGGGAGCAGGGCTTGTGGGACCAGGAAGATATGTGGGGAGCGATTCACGCGTACGCCGCGCTGGAACCCAAGGACACTGGCAACGACAAAAATTTTCTAGTGATGGGTCCTTGGCGCCACAGCCAGGCCAACTACGAAGGCTACTTTCTCGGCCCGCTGCTCTGGGATGGAGACACCGCGCTGCAATTTCGCCGCGACGTTCTGCTTCCGTTCTTCAATCAGTATCTTCTCGACGGCGCTCCCAAGGCCGATATTCCGCCCGTGTTCATCTACAACACCGGCGAAAATCATTGGGACCGCTTCAAATCCTGGCCGCTCAGTTGCACGCAAGGCTGCCCCAATAAATCGCGCCCGCTCTATCTCACCGCCAACCGCGGCTTGTCGTTTGAAGCGCCGGCCGCTTCATCGGCCACGCAGTACGACGAATACGTTTCCGATCCATCCGATCCCGTGCCGTACAAAACCCGCCCCGTCGTTCCCAACGATGCGGAAGGCTGGCGCCGTTGGCTCGTCGACGATCAGCGCTTCGTGGACGGCCGCCAAGACGTCCTCACCTACGAAACCGAGCCGCTCACCGCGCCCGTTAGAGTCAGCGGCACGCCCGAAGTAAATCTCTACGCCTCCACCAGCGGCACCGACAGCGATTGGGTCGTCAAACTCATCGACGTCTACCCCGGCACCGTCGCATCGCAGCCCGTGATGGGCGGCTACGAACTCGCCATTTCGCTGGACATTTTTCGCGGCCGCTATCGCACCAGCTTCGAGCATCCCGAACCCATCGCCGCCAATCAGCCGCTGCTCTATCGCTTCGGCCTGCCCACCGTAAACCACGTCTTCCTCCCGGGCCATCGCATCATGGTCCAGGTGCAGTCCACGCTCTTCCCGCTCTACGACCGCAACCCGCAATCCTTCGTTCCCAACATTTTCTACGCCAAGCCCAACGACTACATCAAAGCCACCCAACGCATCTATCGCAGTCCAGACAGTCTCAGTTCCGTAATCCTTCCCGTAGTCCCGTAGCCCAGCCTGCGAAGAGGTCACGTTTGCATTTTGTAGGTGCGGCTTTAGGCCCCCTCTTGCCTTGCTCCGCCGCCGAGTGCCTCACAAGTCACCATCACGGCCGGGCCCTGGGTTCTCCTGCCTTTCTCCTCGCTGGCATCCCGAGCGCGGCGAGGGATCGTGGCTTTCCAATTCACCCAGTCCACCGTGACCATCTCCGCCCCTCGCGCTCCAACCGACTTTTCCCTCTTCCCACCCGCAACACGATGCACTAGCATTCCCGCCTTGGAGGTGGTCCATGCCATTAAACCTCATGACCCTTTCAAGAGTAGATATGCCGGTGAGCAATGCCGAAGGCGTGAAAATCCTCGAACGCGATGAATACCGTTGTCGTTACTGCGGATTGGACGGCAAAGCCAGCTTTGAAAACGCGCTGGTCATGTCCGTCGATTTCGTGGTGCCGCGCGCCCGCAAAGGTAAGAAAGATCCCGCCAACCTGGTGGCCTGCTGCCGCCCTTGCAACACCATCAAAGGCACACGCGTCTACAAGAATTTCGAGGACGCCAAAAAATACGTGCTCGCCCAGCGTGAAGGCTTGCGCCAATCCTGGGAAGCCAAGCACTCCCGCAACCCAAGAGCCCTCTCCGCCTAATAAGTTCGGGTGCCGCTCGATAGGCCGGTGGCCTACCCTTTGCCAACTTCCGCAACTTCCGCAAAGGGTGGGCTTTTCTAGCTACCGCGCGTACCCGTTTGTAGGGGTGGCGGCTTGCCCCGCCCTCTGCCATTAACCCGGTAGGCGCCCAAGACTTGTCACTTGCGGGTCCGGTGTTTTCCCGCTTGTGTAGGCGGCTGGCCTTAGCCAGGCACCTCTTTTTTGGAAATTTGGAGCTCCGCCATTAGCCTGCTTCCATCTCACCGAACTTCAGCCCCTGAGGACTCCAATGTTTCCTGTCTCCACCAAACGTACGTGACGTAGGCCAAGCTCACCGCGGCCACAATTAGAAGAATCAAAACATAGCCGCCAAAAACGTCATGCCAATACGCTCCAATGGCAATTCCTAACGCCAACATTCCCACCTTAAAAGCACCGGCCTGCCACCATTTCAATGTGAGTGTCCTGAATAGATTCATGTGCCCGCCTTTCTTTTGGCCATACACAATCCCGCACCGCCTCATAGGCCATTTACCCGATGCTACAAATCAGCGTCCCGCGATAGGTTGCTATCAGTTCTGAACCTCAATCTCCGCACGCAGGCCCACGCCAGGACTCTTCAGACATCCGCTCGACAACAGGCGTCGAAGCTGGATGCTGATTGGATGTCACAGGAGGAAAAATGAATCGCCGCAAAACGATCGGTCTGGTTGCAATGGTTCTGGGATTCGCCCCAGTTTCCATGTTCGCGCAAGATACCTCAGGCACGCCCAAAGAAAAGGCCGAAGTCAGGACCATCACCGGCTGCTTGTCCAAGGGCGACAGTGCCGATGAATTCCTGCTGACCGGCAAGGACGGCAGCACCTGGGAAGTGCGCAGCAAAGAAGTTGCGCTGGCCGACCACGTTGGGCACACCGTCACTGCTCACGGCGTCGTGTCTAATACCAAAATGCACAACATGAAAGAAGACGCCAAGAGCGCAGCCGCGGACGCCGGCGTGAAGAAGGACGACACCGAACACGGCCATCTGACCATCACCTCAGTCAAGATGGTCTCGTCCTCCTGCAAAAAGTAAGCCCAGCATCGTAACTCCACCGCTCTGCGGCTCCCGGGCACCACCTAATCCGTGGTGCCCACCCAAATCCGCGCCCCTCGTCTTTTCCAGCCGGCCTAGGCCCGTGGCTTTAGCCATGATCGCCTTCTGAGTCGCGGTTAGTAACGCTTAGGTTGAGATCGTGGTTAGGTGGGCGCCCGATCCCTTTCCTTTTTTCGTCTGAACGGGCGGTTGGTTCGAAGGGATTGTTTCTACCGAAGCAGAAGAGCCAACAGCCGCTCCAGCGCCAGTCGGCCGGGTCTTCCCCGAGTTTGCGTTCGACCGGATTCGCTTGCGTGCATGTATTCTAGTTTTTCTTCATCTTGGCCAAGGTATATACGTTGAAGTCATAGACCCTGCTAGAACCGCTCTAGGTGTGCCTATTACTGTTAACTTCCCATCTCGGCAAAACACTCCCTCCCTCGTCGGTTCTCACATAGAATCCATCCCATGACGCCCAGCCCCCGCTTCCTTCACCCATGCTTGCGCCTTGTCCTGTCCGCTCTTTTCCTTCTCGCGCTGGGCGGATCGCGCGCCGCTGCGCAGCATTGGAATCTTGAGAACACTTTGGTGATCAGCGACGTCAACGTGGTGGACGTGCGCACCGGCGAAATTCATCCCGACCAGATCGTGATTCTGGAAGGCAATCGCATCAGCTCCGTCGGGCCGCGCAAAAGCACGCGCTATCCCCGCAACGCGCCCAGCGTGAACGCCAAAGGCGGCTACCTGATCCCCGGCCTTTGGGACATGCACGTACACCTGAAATTTGGCGAATGGTTTCCGCTGGCGCAGGAAATTTCCTTGCCGCTGTTTGTGGCCAACGGCATCACCGGCGTGCGAGACATGGGCAGCGACCTGGAGCCCATACAAGCCTGGCGCAACGAGATCGAAGGCAATCGCCTGCTGGGCCCGCGTATTTACACTTCCGGCCCGATGCTGGATGGACCGAAGCCGCGCTTTCCCAGTTCCATCGCTATCGCTACTCCCGAAGACGGCCGTCGCGCCGTTGAGGAGCTGAAACGCAGCGGTTCGGACTTCATCAAGTTTCAATCGCTGATTCCGCGCGACGCGGTGTTTGCCATCGTTGAAGAAGCCAAAAGGCAAGACATCCCCTTTGAAGGCCACGTTCCCGATTCCGTGCGCGCCAGCGAAATGTCCACGGCAGGCATGCGCAGCTTCGAGCACTTGATCGGAATTTTCGAGGGCAGCTCTCCGCTGGAGGACGAATTCCTGAAAGGCGACAAAAGCGAAGGGAAATTTCTGGCCAGCTACGATCCCGCGCGCGCCGCCACGCTGGCCGCTCTGCTGGCCAAGAATCAAACCTGGCAATGCCCCACGCTGGTTTGGGAACGCGGCGGCAACCTGATCGATGTCACCGATTTCAGCAAAGATACCCGCGCCAAATACGTTCCCGCGGCGTGGAAGGACGTCACCTGGAAGGCCTTTAGGCATCAGGTGCAGACGGAATTCAACACCGACGATCTGGCCACCCGCAAGAAATTCCTGGAGAAGGAACTGGAAGTGGTGCAACTGCTGCACCAAGCCGGCGTACCGTTTCTTGCCGGCACCGATACGCCGCCGGGTGTCTACATTTTTCCCGGCTTCAGCCTGCATGAAGAGTTGCAGCGATTTGTGGCGGCGGGATTCACGCCGCTGGAGGCGCTGCAGACCGCCACGTGGAATCCCGCGAAATTCATGCACATGGAAGACAATCTCGGTGCCATCGAACAGGGGAAGTACGCCGACCTGGTGCTGCTGGACGAAAACCCTTTGGAGAGAATCGAAAATACCCAGAAAATCGCCGCCGTTATTTTGAACGGCCGCTACTTGTCGCGGAAAGATCTTCAGAAAATCCTGCAAGGAGTGGAGGACTCTGCCAAGAAAGAAACCGCAAAACCCGGAGCTGCCAAGCCGCGAGCCGACACCTTGTTCTAGCCCATCATCGCGTTAACATAATACCGCGCCGCCGTTAGTCGCGCGGTCCTTCGTCAAGAAGGCGCCGGAGGAGGGCACGCGCCGGACATTATTCGGATTGCTTCGTTTCCGAATGTGCTTCCGTCTTCGACGAATCCGATGCGGCCGTTCACGATCAATACCATAGCCAACACCTAGACGTGTTGATCACTGAATTCGAACGTACCGGAAGATGTGGCGTTCGCGGAGAGCCGCATCCGGCCGGAGACGATTGCAGCGGAAGATAGGCGAGCGTGTCAGACGTGAGACCCTATAGGCGACCTCGGGGGCTAAGCCCGACTAGATCGCGAGCATTTACGACACGACTGTAGTCGTGCCCTCCCGAAGAGCAATAATTGGAGACTTACGTGAATAGGTCGCTTGCTTCGGAATCGCTTCAGCGAATTACTGCGCCGCTTCGCAAGGCCCACCGGGCGTTTGAATCTCTGTATCCCGGGCCGCGCGGGAGCCGCCAGCCGGTGCATACGGTTTACGGCGGGGCGCATTTGTTTCGCGCGGATACCGCACGGCGGCTTGGCGAAAAGGGTTTGCAGGCGCTGGATGAGTACGCCGGCGACTTTGTCACTTTTGCGAAGGCAATTGGCCTGCCTGGCGCGGAGGCTTTCACCGAATCGCCCGACTCCATCAATTCGCTGGCAAGATTTGTGGAGGCAGAACCGGAGCGGGCGCGAAAGGAGAATCGCGTCGCGTGGTTTGCGCATACGATTTACCAACGAGTTCGCGAGAAACTGCAGCGCGAGCCGGTGGAAGATTTTCGGATTGATTTCGAAGATGGATTCGGGAACCGGCCGGACGAGGAAGAAGACCGGCACGCTGCCGCGGCGGCGGGGGAAGTGGCGGCGGGAATGCGTGGCCGAAGTTTGCCGCCTTTCGCAGGGATTCGTATCAAGCCGTTCACGGAAGAGCTGCGGGAGCGCAGCGTTCGCACGCTAGACATTTTTCTGACGGAGCTGCTGGCGAAAACAGGCGGCGGCTTGCCGGAGAACTTTTTTATCACGCTGCCAAAAGTTACGATACCGGAAGAGTGCGCGGCGCTGGCCACAATTTGCTCGCGGCTGGAGTCCGCGCTGGGCTTGAAGGCGAATGCGTTGCTCGTGGAGTTGATGATCGAGACGCCGCAATCCATTTTTAACGAATGCGGACAGGTGAATCTGCTACCGCTGGCGATGGCTACGCAGGGGCGTTGCGTCGGCGCGCATTTCGGTACTTACGACTACACCGCCGGACTCGGAATCACCGCCGCGCATCAGCACATGATGCATCCCGCTTGCGATTTCGCGCGGGAAGTGATGCAAGTGGCGCTGGCGGGAACGGGGATCTGGCTGTCCGATGGCGCGACGAACATTTTGCCGGTGCCTTTGCACCACGCCGGGAAGGATGGCGGGGTGCAACTGAGTGCCGGGCAGATTGAGGCGAATCGGAACGCAGTTCACCAGGCGTGGCGACTTCATTTCCAACATGTTCAACATTCGCTGGTGAACGGTTTCTACCAGGGATGGGATCTGCATCCGGCGCAGCTGGTGACGCGGTATGCAGCGGTATATTCGTTTTTTCTGGAGAGTCTGGATGCGGCGTCAGAGCGGCTCCGCAATTTCATTGCGAAGGCGGCGCAGGCGACGCTGGTCGGTGAAGTTTTCGACGATGCAGCTACGGGACAGGGGCTGCTGAACTATTTCTTGCGGGCAATTAATTGTGGAGCGATAAGCGCGGACGAAGCGCAGGAACTGACTAGCCTAACTTCGGAGGAGTTGCGTAGCGCATCGTTTGTGAAAATCCTGGATGCAAGAAAAACGCAGCAGCGCTGATTAGTCATTGCGGACAGTGGCTTCGATGAGTCCGTGAGGCTCGTCGGTCGGAAGGAAAACCACGCCAGGATTGTCCAATCGGAAGGGCGACAAATCTACGAGATTGTAATGCTTATTGGGCAGGGAGAGATGGATTTCGCGAACGCTGGCGAAGTTTTGTAGGACGGATTCGCCGATGGCGTAGAGTGTGTGTTGGAGAGATTCGCTCTCGTGATCGGCGAAAGCTTCCAGCACGGTTTGCCGCACACCATTCCAGGTGGTATCGAACGGCGGTGAATCGTCGCGATAGAACCATTCCGCGCTGATCACCGTGGACAAAATGCGATTGCGGGCTTCCTTTAGCGTAGTGAATTCATCGCGAAGAAAACCTTCGAACGCGGATTGCGTTGCTTTCAGGACAACCAAGCCTTCGATTCCAGCGTGAATGTTCTTTTCGCTGCGCGTTGCGTTAACAAATGCTATGCGTTTTTCGTTGCTGGCGCAGGTAAAGGCGTGGGCGTGCGGCCTTCCGCCGACGGCCAGGCGTTCCCAGAGAGTTTCAGAAGCGTCAACGTGAATGCGCGAGGCTTGCGGATTTTTGGAGAGAAAATGTTCCGCCAAGTGCAGGCAGAAGGATTCGGCGGTGTCGACGAGATGATGGCGCGCCAGGGCGTACACGGTATTTTTCATGGTGTCGGTTGGGAGAATGTTGCGATTATCGCCCTTGGTGTGGGACGCGTCGAAGTCACCCTCGAAGCGTATGCCGACGGTGAGTTCCTTAATGTCGTGGCGAGCGCCGTGCTGGACATTCTGGCGCGAGAGCCGTAGCAGGCGGACACGCTGTTTGCCGTAATTATTTTCGGAGAGATGGATCGGCATCGGTCAGCTCCCGCGATAGGTGGAATAGCCATAGGGGCTAAGAAGCAGAGGGATATGGTGGTGCTCCTGCGTGTTGTTTATTTCGAAAATGATGACAACTTGCGGATAAAGGCGCTCGATTTTGCGTGCAGAGAAATAGGCGCCGGTCTCGAATGTCAGGCGATAGGTTCCGGTTTGCAGCGATTTCGTCGCAGCCAAAACCTTGCAGCGGCCGTCGGCGTCGGTCAGACCGCTACCCACTTCGGTCCAGGCGCCCACGGGGGTTTGCAACTCCAGGGTCACCGGAACATTTGCGGCAGGGCGGCCGAGAGATATATCGAGGACGTGCGTGCTGACTTGGGTCATGATGCGAGTAATTTCTCCATACGGAGGCGGGTAATCTTGCTTTGTTCTTCTGCGGCGATTCGTAATTCCACTTCGGGGTTGTTGGACATTCGTTGACGCAGCGCGAGCAAAATTTGTTGGCTGGTTTTTCCCATGGCACAGATGAGGAAGACGTAACCGAATTTCCGGGCGTAGGCGTTATTTTCGGCGAATAGTGTGGCAAGGACTTCTCGCGGGGCGCTTTGCGCTGTGGACTGTTCGTTTGCAGACCAGCGGGTGGCGGTTGGCGATCGTTTCGCGTTTGCGCGGGTTGCGCCGATTGCGGGATGGTGGCGGAAGGCTTCCAGCCAATCTTCCTGCGGCAGGGACGACCAAATCTTAGAAGCGGATTCAAACAGAGCCGCCCTATCGCGAAAAGGCCTTTGTTCCTCCATTTGGCTCGACCATTTGGTGGAACCGCAACAATCGAGAAGATGCTTCAGCGCTTGTCTTTTGGGCAGCCGATTAAAATGGTCCAGTGCCGCCTCAGGATTCGCGCTGATTTGCGCGCGGCCGAAAAGGCGCAAGCGGCTCACGCCGCCGTCAGGGTAGATGTGGAATCGCACGTGCGTCGCGGTATCTGTGACAGAGAGTCTAGCGAATACGTGGCGGTGATTTGGCTTTAGTTTTGTTTTTGGGAGTAGTTCTTTCCAAGAGAACGATTCGACGGTGGTCGCGTCGACTGCGGCATTTTTCGCGTTGCAAATTTCCAACGAACAACTGTCTGGGTAATTTCCTTTATAGTGTGCGGTGTTTACCTCGATCCGGTGGATCGCGCCAGGCACACCGAGTCTGAGGACTACCCAATCGTGGCCGGGACCTCGCCTGCGTTTGGTTTCCCAGCCATCGCCCATGTTTTTCGCGGCATAGGGCATCAGAAGATTGCGCGGGGCGCCATAGAACTGATCGCTGGAGATAACTACGCGGCCGCCATTTTTCACCGCGGCAAGATCGATCTGCGCGCGGGAGATGCGTTTGGCATCGCGGATGGCTTCGCCGTGAACACGCAGGCGGGCGACACCGCCGTCCGGATAAATCTTCAGGCGCAGGTGGGTGAACCTGTTTTCGTTGGCAACCGGGAATAGATTTTGCGAATCGCCTTTGAGCTGAGTTTCGGGGAAGATTTGCATCCAGCTTAATTTTGCGGAGGCGAGTTTCTTTTTGTCACTTTTGTAAGGTTGTTGGCCGCCGAGATCGCAGCCTTCGAGCGAAAACCGTTCGGGATAATTGCCGGTGAAAAAGCTGGTGTCGACGACGATGCCGCGGATTATTCCGGGTAAGCCGAGGCGGATGACGCACCAGTCGTGGCCGGGGGTGCGGCGGCGGCGGGTTTCCCAGCCATCCATCCATTTTCCTCGCGAGGTGTATTTTCCTTCGATGAAGATGGGCTTGAATTCTTTGAGGAGATTTTCTTTGGCAGCGAAGAAATCGTCGCTGGCATCGACGACGCGGCCGCCGAGGCGTTGCGCAGCGAGATCCGCAAGTTGCAGGAAATCGTTCATAGTTTGTGTCGAAGAAGGACTTCGCCCAACGGCGCCGAGCAAAATCGGCCGCTTTCGAAAATCTTTTTGCCGCGAAGGAAAGTTGTTTTGATGGTGCCCATGAGTTGGTGTCCGGCGTACGGCGTCAATTTGTGGCGGTGATGCAGTTGCGCCGGGTCGACGCGAAACGTTGCATCGGGATTCCAGATTACCAGGTCGGCGTCGCGGCCCATGGCTATGGACCCTTTCTTATTTTCCAGCCCGGCCAAGCGCGCCGGAGCTGCGCACATCCATTGGGCGATGTGGGTAAGAGAATAACCACGCGCGCGGGCTTGCGTCCAGACTGCCGGGAGGCTGAGTTGGAGTGAGGAAATGCCGCCCCATGCGGTGAGGAAATCGCCGGTCTGTTGATTTTTCATTTGTGGCGGGCAGGGAGAGTGATCGGTGGCGATCATGTCGATGGTTCCGTCGGCTAGCGCGGCCCAGAGTTCGTCGCGATTTTCGCGTTCACGAATGGGTGGAGCGCATTTGAAATGCGTTGCGCTGTCGGGGATTTCTTCGGAAGCAAAGGTCAGGTAGTGCGGGCAGGTTTCGACGTTTACCGGAGCGCCTGTTTCTTTCGCTCGGCGGATTTGGACCAGGGAATCGGAGGAAGACAGATGCACGATGTGGATGCGTGCGTCGTATTCTGCCGCCAGACGGAGAAGTAGAGCGATTGCTTGGTCTTCCGCTACCCGCGGGCGCGACTCCAGCCAGGTTTTGTATGCACGAGGTGATAATTCCGGCGGGCGATGTTCGGTGGCATCTTCGATGGGTCCCGGCAACTCCGCGTGGGCTAAGAGCGGAGCATCGAGTTTTGCTATTTCGGCAAGACCGTGGCGGAGATCGGATTCGCGGACGGCTGCAAATTCCTGTACGCCGCTGTCGACCAGGAAACATTTAAAGCCGAAGCATCCGGCTTCCCAGAGCGCGCGGAGTTGGTTGGCGTTACCTGGGACGAGACCGCCCCAAAAGCCGGTGTCGACGGAAAGTTTGTTTGTTGTGGCGCCGAGTTTTTCGCGGAATGCCGCGGTGCTCGTTGTTGCGGGAACGCTGTTCAGTGGCATTTCGATCAGGGTGGTGATGCCGCCGGCAGCGGCTGCAGCTGTTGCGGTCGTGAACCCTTCCCATTCGGTGCGGCCCGGTTCGTTGATGTGCACGTGGGTATCGACGAGCCCCGGCATCACGACCAAATCTCCGGCCTCGTGTATTGCGCATCCGGCGGGAATATCTTCGTAGGAAGAAATGGCGGTGATTACGCCCGCGCGAATGTGGATGGAGGCGGCGCGTTGGCCTTCCGGTGTGATCACCCGCTTGCCGCGGACTATCAGATCCGGATGGTCGTTAGCCTTGGCGAGGTTTGGCGGGGGGACTGGCATGGCGGCTAGGCTGCGATGCTTTCGCAGAATTGCGCGAGGAGGTTTTGGGCGATGCGAAGGCGATAGCGGGCTGTGGAGCGCATGTCGTCAATGGGCGCGATTTCGCCAGCTAACGTTTCGCGCGCACGCTGCACAATCGCGGCAGTAGGTATTTCTCCGCGTAAGACTTTCTCCGTTTGGATGGCGCGCAGAACCATTGGCGCGACGCTGCCGAGGGCGATGCGTACATCCGTAATTCGGCCGGCGTCCGCGCGCGCCGCGCCAGCAAAGCAGACTTTTGAAATTGCTTGCGCGCGGCGGGTGCCTACCTTGCAGTAAAAGTGCGACCAAGTATTTTTCTGTCGCGGGAGACGAATGGCGCGGATCAATTCGTCCTTGCGCAGGGCGATTTGCTTATAGCCGGTCCAGAATCCCCAATAGGGCAGCCATCTTGCGCTGCGGACAGAAATCAGTTCGAGTTCGGCGTCGTAAACGAGCAGAGCTGGTGGCGAATCCGCGGCCGGGGAGGCATTGGCGATATTTCCGCCGAGCGTTCCGCGATTTTGCGTGGCGATGCTGCCGGTTTCAGCGGCGGCGCGGCACAAGAGCGGAAACTCGCGCGCGAGCAATTCGTGGCGCCTTAGGTCGGAATAGGTGGTGAGCGCTCCGAGCGTCACGTACTCAGGCGTCAGTTGGATTTCCCGTAGTTCGGTCAGGTCCCAGATATTCAGGAATTTTCTGTGCGGCAGTTTCCCGGCTTCCAGGAGTACCATCAAATCCGTGCCGCCCGCGAATGGTTTCCATACGCCAGATTCACGCGCCAAGAGATTCAGGGTGTTCGAAAGATCGCGAGGGGTCTGCATCTCGTAGCCGGGGACATAGGACCTCACGCGGAGTTCCTAGTCTGGCGGCAGGCTGCGACTACAGATTCAAAGATTTTGGTGTAGCCGGTGCAGCGGCAAAGATTTCCGGAGAGGCCTTCGCGGATTTCGGCTTCGGTGGGCTGCGCAGTACGCGATAGAAGATTGACGGCGGCGAGAATCATCCCCGGCGTGCAGATTCCGCACTGCGCGCCACCGTGAGCGAGAAACGCTTGTTGGACGGCGTGCAGGTGGCCTTCATCGGCAATTCCCTCTATGGTTCGAATGATGGCGCCGTTGGCTTGCGCCGCCGGAACCAGGCAGCTGTTGACCAGCGCGCCGTTCATTTCGATGGCGCAGGCGCCGCATTCGCCTTCGCCGCAACCTTCCTTCGTTCCCGTGAGTCCTGGTTGTTCACGCAGCGCATCCAGCAAGCGGGCCATCGGATACACTTCCAGAGTTGCGGGGCGACCGTTAATCTCGCAGTGCACCTGGATTTTGCGAGCGGTGTCAGACATGCACACTCTCCAGGATGTCCGACAACTTTTCGGGACTGATGGGAATTTCGCGAATGTCCACGCCAGTCGCGTTGGCGATCGCGTTGGCGATTGCCGGGGCAGTTCCATCTAGCGGAAGTTCACCGATGCCTTTTGCTCCTGCCGGACCTGTGCCGTAGGGAATTTCCTCGAAGAAAACGCGAATGGGCGGAACATCCATGGAAGTGGGCATGATGTAGTTGGTCATTTGGCCGTTCACCATGCGGCCTTCCTGCCAGACTACATTTTCGGAGAGGGCAAAGCCGATTCCCTGGGCCACGCCGCCTTCGATCTGCCCGGCGGCGAGAATTGGATTGACGACTCTTCCGACTTCCTGGACGGCCACAAAATCTTCCACGCGAACCTCGGCCGTGCGCGTGTCGACGGTGACTTCTGCGACGTAAACAGCCCATGCGTAGGCGCTGTAGGCGTCGCCCTGATAAGTCGCGTCGTCCCAATGAAGATCCTTGGGATGCTGATATTTCGCCAGCGATTCCAACGCACCGAATTTATCGAGGTATTGTCGGCAGGCGGATGCAAATTGCGTGGCGTCATAGCCTGTCTTTAAGAACCCGCTATCCATAAGCGATTTCTTGATTGCCAGCGCTGCGGTTTCGACCAATTTTCCTACGATCATGGTGGTGCGCGAAGCCACGGTCGGGCCGCTGTTGGGAACGAAAGCAGTGTCTGGTTGCAGAACTTCGATTTGTTCGCAATCCAGTTCGAGCGCTTCCGCAGCAATCTGCGTGAAAACCGTGTTGGTTCCCTGGCCCATTTCCGTGCTGCCGGCTAAAACACGCACCTGGCCATCGCACGCTACCCTTAGCAATGCCTCCGACGCCAGATATTCCTCGCCTGAACCGGTGAATCCTGAGCCGTGCAGGAAGGAGGCCAAGCCAATTCCTTTTTTGATCGGACTATGCGAGTTTTCCGACGGAAAGCGTTCTTGTTTTTGGTGATAGCCACTTAACTGCAGGGCGCGGTCCAGCAGTTGGTGCATGTCTACTTTTTCCCTTACTACCTGGCCGAACGCGAGGGTCTGGCCTTCGCGGATGAAATTTCGGCGGCGCAATTCTTCCGGTGCGATCCCGACCGCGGCCGCAACGCGGTTCAGGTGGCGTTCGAGCGCGAAGACGCTTTGCGGTGCGCCAAATCCACGAAAGGCGCCGTGCGGCGGGGTGTTGGTGGCGACGGCACGGCTGCGAACGCGCACGTTAGGACACTCGTAGGGACCGGCAGCGTGGATGGTTCCGCGCGACAGAACGACAGGCGAGAGCGTTTCGTAGGCGCCGCCGTCGATGGTGAAATCGATGTCCATGGCAAGCAGCTTGCCTTCGCGCGTAACCGCGGTGCGATGGCGGGTGCGGGATGGGTGGCGCTTCGTGGTGGCGACCATGTCTTCCGCTCGGTCGTAGATGATTTTTACGGTTTTGCCGGACTTCCAGGCAAGCAGCGCGGCATGGCCCGCGATCATGGACGGATATTCTTCCTTGCCACCGAAACCTCCGCCGGTTTCCGTCTGCACTACGCGAATTTTTTCTTTGGGCAGGCCAAACAGTCGCACCAGCGCCTTGTGCACGTAATAAGGACATTGCAGCGAGCCCCAGACAGTGAGGCCTTCCACAGGGTTGGCCTGCGCGATCATTCCCTGCGGCTCGATGTAGAGCTGCTCCTGCGCTCCGGTTTGGTACTGACCTTCGACGATAAAATCGGCGGCGCTCCAGGCGGAATCTACGCTGCCCTTTTCCATTTGGTAGGCTTTGAAAATATTGTCTGCGCCCCAGATCAATTGTTTGCGCGCCAGCGAATCTTCCATGGTGAAAATCGCGGGCAGTGGCTGAATTTCGATGCGTACGGCGCGGCGCGCTTCCTCCAGAAGATATTTGTCGGGATGAGCAAGTAAAACCACGGCTTCTTCGGGGTGGTTGACTTGCTGGTCGGCAAGGCACGGCTGATCTTCGACGATCAGCGCAATGCAATTCTTGCCAGGTATATCTTTTGCGGTGACGACGGTGAATTGGTCCCAGGGGATGCCGGGGTCAAAGCGGATTCCGAGAATTTTGCCCCGGGGGGAAGAATTTCGGACCGTTGCGCCGTAGAGCATGTCCGGAAAATGCAGGTCGTCTACGTAGCGCGCGCTTCCCGTGACTTTTTCGCGGCCTTCTTTGCGGGGAACGGACTGTCCGATTTGGTGGTTTTTGTTGGCCATGATGCGATGCCCGAGTGATTTCGAGCGATTGTAACGTACTTGTATTCGCGGCAAAACAGGTGGTTTGCCTGAGAATTTTGACTCGATAGTTGCTGCGAGCGCGGGTGCAACCATTTCTCGAATACCACGCAACAGATAGTGGTATTTGGATATTGATCTTTGGCAACTGGCGGAGCACCCTGAACAGGGTCAAAGACATGTCTGAAGAATTCATGCGCCGCGCCATTGTGCTGGGAATCGAAAATCTCCGCAGCGGCAAAGGCGGGCCGTTTGGCGCCGTGGTGGTGAAGGATGGCCGTATTGTTGCGGAAGGCGCGAACCGCGTGACCACCACAAACGATCCTACGGCGCACGCGGAAATTGTGGTGATTCGCGAAGCTTGCCGCGTGCTGGGCGAATTCCAACTTACCGGTTGCGACCTTTATACGACGTGCGAGCCTTGCCCGATGTGCCTGGGAGCGATCTATTGGGCCAGGCCGGAGCGGGTTTTTTATGCGTGCGTGGCCGCGGACGCCGCTGCGGTTGGGTTCGATGATGCGTTTATCTACGACGAGCTAAAGCGCTCGCTGGCCGAACGGCGCATGCCGATGCGGCAACTTCTGCGAGAGGAATCCTTGAAGATTTTTGCGCTGTGGAAAAACCAGGAAAATAAAACCGCTTATTAAGGGCGCGAAATCCACGCTCAAGTGCGCAGGCAAATCAACGACGGACAGACGGCGGAGAACAGCGTGAAGAATTTCTTAAGAATTATTTTGAAGATCGCGGTAGTGCTGAGTTGTGCCATGGCGCGACCAGCGGCGGGTCAGACATCCCCCAGCAGCCCAATCGAATGGTCTAAGTGTCTACGCGCTTGCGACGGTACATGGTAAACGCTCGCTTGATGATGCGTGTCGCCGTCGGGGTAAGGTGGAACGGTTCGAGTTGATCCTCGGCGACAAATGCGACATCGGTAACATCGCTGCCGGCGACGGCTTCGCCGGAAATGCGCTCGCAAAGATAATCGACGATTACGTAGTGAAAGCGTGGACCTTTAGCGGTGCCGCCTCCGCCTTCGCCGGGCTCGAGATAGATGCGGTCGAACGCGTCAATCAGCTCCAACACGCGAACCCTTAGCCCGGTCTCTTCCAACAACTCTCGGGCAACGCCTTGCTGCAGCGATTCGCTGAGTTCCAGCGTTCCGCCAGGGATAGACCACTGGCCCAGGAGCGGTTCGGTACCGCGCCGAATCAGCAGGACCCGGTCGTTTTCAATGACAACTCCACCAATGCCGACTACAGGACGATCCGGATATTCGCGGGCCATTGCTGCTTGTCTTTCGTGCCAAAGGATGAGTTAAACTGAAAGCAAGCGGTGAGTCTGGAAGTGGATTCACACGCCGGGGTACTATAATACGCCGGATGGTTGGACCGTGTGGGGTGGGTTCGGCCCGCTAGAACGATCAAATTGGAGGACGTTGCCGTGCTCCGCTGCCCAGAGTGTTCCGCGGAAATCGATGTGGACGAAGACGAGGTTGAGGAGGGAGAAATCCTGAGCTGCCCGGAGTGTGAAACGGAACTGGAAGTGTCGCAGACACATCCTGTCGCGTTGAATCCGATTCTCGACGAAGTCGCCGAGGAGGACGATGACGACGAAGTGGAAGAGGAAGACGACGAGGATGAGGACGACGATGACGACGATCTTGACGATGACGACGAAGAAGATGATGACGACGAGGAGTAAGTAGGCTCCTGGCCGTGGACATCCCCAACCTGCCGCGGAACATCAAATTCAAAGAGTCTCTGGAGCCGTTCTGGTCCGAGAATTCATGAAATCTCTGCTCCTATTGCTGGCAGTTTGCTGCTGCTTCCTGGCCAAAAGCATTTCGGCTCAACAACCACCTGAAACTACCCCTTCCACAAGCTCAACTTCCAGCACAAGAATACAAAGCAAGCCCGGTCCGCAGACCCCGGTCCCGTGTTCTACTAAGCCGGCAAAGCTTCGGCCGGGATTTTTGATCATTGGAACAGTTTTCGACGAACAGGTGCGCTCTTTGCCTGGGGCGACGTTGCGTATCCGGTGCGCGGAAGAGCAGAAGTATCGCTGGGAGACGCTGAGCAACGCGCGCGGAGAATTTGCGGTGAGAGTGCCCGAGGGGCATTCTTATGAAGTTGAGATACGAGCGAAAAATTATGCAGGACAGAACGTAGCGGTGCGAACGGACCAAGGCGATATTCAGCAGCGCCTTTCCATCCGGATGCAACCACTGAAGTCCGAGAAGAAAGGATCGGGACAATGAGATATGCCCGCAATCTCGTAGGGATGTGTCTCACCCTTCTCTTGCTGACGGGTCTTGCGACGGCCCAGAAGGAAAAAGAATCACCCTTGCGCACGGTGAAAGGCGTGGTGTCGGACAAGTCGGATGAGCTTCTGCCGGGTGCAGTAGTTTTCCTGAAGAATACGAGAACCAATGCGGTACGCAGCACGTTTGCGGACAACGAGGGGAGCTACCGCTTCAGCGGGCTGGATCCGAATGCGGACTACGAAGTGCGGGCCGAATTCGAAGGCGCGAAATCACCGGTCAAAACGATTTCTTCGCTGGACAACCGCAAGGAAATTGTTGTGAACCTGAAGATTGACCGAAAGAAAAGTTAAGACGAGGTCGATTTGGTGCTTCGCTTCGGTGCGAGTATCCGGATGAACCGCGGCAGAATTTCCACCTCCAACGGCGTCATTCCCAGGATTTCTCCATCACCATGAAACCGCGCGGGTGAAGCGGCTTCGATGTGCGCATGCGTAATCGAAAATCGCTGGATGCGACGGGTGCGCAGTTCACCGAAGAAGATCAGTGCGGGAAGCAAGGCCAGAATTTCCAACGCGTTCAGGTCGGCGACGGCCAGGAGTTCGAGTCTCCCATCGTCCAGTTTCGCATGAGGAGCTACCCGCAAGCCGGCACCGTAACTGGGCGTATTCAAAAATCCCAGCAGGAGGACTTTGCTTTCCTGCGTTCGCGGGCCGTGCCAATCGGGCGAATAGATTGTGGCTCGCACTTGTCGTGGCGCGAAGCTTTGAAGGGCACGCAGGAGCGAAGCAATGTAGCGGAAGCGACCTTTCCAATTGGCAAAGGTTGTGGCCGCGAGATGCGCCGCCTCGGCGTCCAAACCCAGGCCGCCTCCCCCGGCGTACAGGCGTTTTTCGCCGTTCGCTGTACGAACGCACACCACGTCGATGGAGCGCGGCTCGCCGTCCCTCAAAAGGGCTGCGGCCTGAAGGGGATCGCCGGGAATGCTGAGTGCTTTGGCCAGATCGTTGCCTCCGCCCGCCGGAATTATTCCGAGCGTGACGTCTGGACAACCAGCCAGCGCGTTGAGCAGAACCTGAAAGGTGCCATCGCCGCCGAGAGCCAGGATGCGTTTGTGGCCTTGTGCGGCTGCGGCACGTGCGCGACGCTCAAAATCCGCGGCGTCCTTGGTCGTAACGAGTTCGGCGTTCCAACTATGTGTGCGCATAAACTTCCCTAGGGCGTCTGTGGCGCGTGCGGCGCGACCGCCTCCCGCGAATAGATTCACAAGGATTAGGTCGGGGAGTGGGGACCGAGGGTTCGAGGTTGCGTTCACCGCCGGGTATGCTGACGGAGGCGGGAGGAAGTGTCAACGGATTGGGTTGCGGAGGCGTTGTATAGTTCGAGAATAGCTGTTGCTGCCGGTTGCGGCGGCGGGGAAAACGGGTTTGTTTCTTATTGTTACTAATTGTTTCTTTTCATTTCGAATGCAGATAGACTCTTGGTCAGTTGGTGACCGTCAGGTTCAGTTTTTCCTTCAGGGGGGCGCGATGCGAGGCCAGGTACAGAGATTTTCGAAAGTACTGCCGTTGTTTACGCTGGTCATTTTGTTTGCCTGTGGTTCGCCGCGGCCGCAGCCGGCGCAGGAGCCAGGTAAGCCAGCTGATTCCGGTGCACAGCAACCGATCGCATACAGCCAGGATCCAAATGCAGCCAAGAATATGACGCTGCTGCTGAAGGACTTCGAGCCCAAGCCGATGCTGCATGCGGCGGAACATGCTGTTCCGAGAGCGAAATTCCCGGTGATCGATATGCACAATCACGTTAACGATGCCGGTGGCATTCATGGCGAAGAAATTCCCGCCGCGGAAGTGGTTCGGCGGATGGACAAGGCCAACGTGCGGAAAATCGTAATCCTGACCGGCATGTGGGGCGACAAGCTGCAGAGCGTGTTGGACAAGATGGTCAAGCCGTACCCGGACCGTTTCATCGTGTTCGCACAATATGACTGGAGCAAGATCGATGACCCGAATTTCAGCGCGGAAATGGTGGCGCAGCTTGACGATGCGGTACGGCGCGGGGCGCGCGGCCTGAAAGTATTGAAGGATCTGGGACTGGGAGTGCGCGACAAGACTGGCAAGCTCATTCCTGTAGATGACCCACGGCTGGATCCGGTCTGGGAGGAATGCGGACGGCTGGGGATTCCCGTGGCAATCCACGTGACCGATCCGGAGGCCTTCTTTACGCCGGTGGATAATAAGAACGAACGCTATGAAGAGTTGAAGTCCAATCCGAGTTGGAGCTTTTACGGGCCACAGTTTCCGTCCAAGGAGACGATCCTGGCGCAACGCAATCACGTGTTCGAAAAGCATCCGCATACAACATTCATCGCGCTGCACGTGGCCAATTGGCCGGAGAACCTGGATGCGGTGTCCGGCTGGCTGAACAAATACCCGAACATGTACGTGGAATTCGGAGCACGCGAGGCGGAGATGGGCAGGCAGCCGAGACGAGCGCGAAAATTCTTCGAGGATTATCAGGACCGCATCCTATTCGGAACGGATGCCGAGCCGCAAGAGGCTATGTATGCGAATTATTTCCGGTGGCTGGAAACTGCTGACGAGTATTTTCCGTATTGGGGCTATCCCGGACAGGGCAGATGGGAAATCTACGGAATGGAATTGCCTGACAAGATTTTGGAGAAGGTCTATCACAAAAACGCGGACAAGGTTTTCGCGCAATATAAAGGACTGCACTGAGATGAGAAAAACCAATCGGCGCTGGAACGTGCTGTGCTTCGCTTTTGTAGCAGCCGGGTCATTGGGTTCGCTTTGCCTTGCTGGATGCCAGAAGAAGGAAGAAGACAAAGTTGTGCAGCCTGCTCCGGTGAAGTCGGTTGTCGCCGTGAAGACTTCGGGCGCGGGCATAACGGCGACGACACCGACTGCTGAGTTTCGGTTCGCGCCTTCAGGGGTGCTGACAGCCTGGTTGCTGGGCGACGGCGCAAACAATTCTCTGGATGCGCAGCCGCCACAGAGTTCGCAAGTAGTTTCCGTTTCGAAGAAGGAGCATTCGGGGATCGCATTCGATTTGGCTTCGGCGGAAGTGCGCGATGCAACTGGAAAATTGGGTGGATTGGGCAAGCATATCGAGGTAACCGGGAAAGTTCCGGACACGGACCTTACCGAAACGCTCGGTATCGAAATTTATGACGATTTTCCGAACTTGGTGTTGCTTTCGGCAAGCTTCCACAACACCGGGCAAAAAGATGTATCGCTGGATTGGGTGACGCTGCAGCGTCACCAATTTTCGAATGCCAAGAGCTCGAAGCTGCAGCCGAATCCGCTGTGGACTTTTCAGGGATCGAGTTTGAAGTGGGGCAAGGACGAGATTTTCCCCATGCCGGCAAAGTTTTCACAGGATAATCCGTTCGGCGCGGCAGTGGCGTCGAAGGATGATCTTGGATACCTGGGCGGCGGCATTCCTGTCGTGGCGTTCTGGAGCCGCGATGTTGGGGAAGCCATCGGCCACGTCGAAACACTTCCCATGACACTGTCGGTTCCCGTGCGGACAACCTCGGGTGGCGAAGTTGAAGCCGGGGTGCAAGTTCCCGCAAATACGGTTTTGAAGCCGGGCCAAGTGTTCTCCACACCGCGGACTTTTCTGGCGGTGTACAAGGGCGATTTCTATAAACCGCTGAGTCTCTGGTCGAGGGTAGTCGAGAAGGAAGGACTGGAGCGGCCGCACAACAACGATGAGAACTATGCGGTGAGCTGGTGCGGCTGGGGCTATGAGTTTGGGGTGACGCCGAAACAGATGTTGGACACCATTCCGAAGCTGAAGGAATTGGGAATTCATTGGGCGACGCTCGATGACGGGTGGTTCAACAATTATGGGGATTGGCAACCGCACCAACCGGTATTTGCGGGCGACGCGATTCAAGATATGGTCCGCAAATTTCACGACCAGGGAATCAAAATGCAGGTGTGGTGGCTGCCGCTGGGAGTGGAAGACGGGAAATATGGTTATGGCGGGAGAAAGTTTGTCGTCTCCGACGTGCTGAAGCAACATCCGGACTGGCTGATTCTCGACAAGAGCGGGAAGCCCGCACGAATGGCGCGTAATCTCGCGACGCTGTGCCCGGCGGTGCCCGAAGTGCAGGCCTACTACAAACAGGTCACGGAGCGCTTCATTCGTGATTGGGGATTCGACGGACACAAGCTGGACAATATCTGGTCGGTGCAGCCGTGCTACAACCCCAAGCACCATCACAAATCGCCGAATGATTCGGTGAATGCGATGGGCGATGTGTACAAAATTATTTTTGAAATAACGCGCGCACTGAAACCAGACAGCGTGACGCAGAGTTGCCCCTGCGGGACACCGCCAAATCTTGCGTGGTTTCGCTACATGGACCAGGCGGTAACCGCCGACCCAGTGGGGTCTATTCAGGTGCGGCGCAGAGTGAAGATGTACAAGGCGCTGCTGGGCCCGCAGTCAGCCATATATGGCGATCACGTGGAGTTGACGCGACTGAAGGGTGCGAATACGAACCACGAAGAAGATGTCGGCGAGGATTTCGCTTCTACGCTGGGCACCGGGGGAGTACTGGGGACGAAATTCACCTGGCCAGATTATGGCGCGAAGTTCAACAACGTTTACCTGAACTCCGCCAAAGATGCCCATTGGAGAGAGTGGATCGGGCTGTACAACCAGAAGATGCTATCGAAGGGAAACTTCCTGGACCTATACGTGTACGGATTTGATTTTCCGGAGGCGTACGCCATCGAGAAGGGCGGCCATTACTATTACGCGTTCTTCATTCCTGAACAGAAGGACGCGCAGAAGCAGGCCGCTGCAAATGCTAGACCTTGGAAGGGCGAGGTCGAGCTTCGGGGACTGCCGGCGGAAACATTCCGCGTGACGGACTACGTGCATCACAAAGACCTCGGCACCGTGACCGGCCCGACAGGAAAGCTGAACGTGGAATTCACGGGCAATTTATTGGTTGAGGCGTCGCCCGCACATTGAAAGAAGTGCCCGCCTCACAGCTCGGCCGCTACACACAGCCGAATCATTGAAATGGTAGGCTAAGGCTTGGGCCGTAGAACAGCGGCACGCGGGGCCTCTGTCGCGCCCGCATTCTTGCGGAAGAACGCTTCGCGTACTGCGGCGTCCCGAAAAGCTTCCGTGCCTCCCGGGCGGGTTACCGACAAAGCGCCGGCAACATTAGCGAATTTCAGGCACTCTTCGATTTTTGCACCACGAATAAATTTGTGGACGAAACCGGCGTCAAAGGTGTCACCGGCTCCGATGGGGTCGACCATATCGACCACGGGCGGAAAGGCCGAGAATTTTTCTTTTCCAGCGCGGGCCGTCGCTCCGCGAGAACCACGCTTCACTACCAGCAGCGAGACCTTTTGCGAAAGGGCTTCCACGGCTTTTTCGACCTCCTCGGTTTGCGCAAGCTTGCAGACTTCCCGTTCATTCAGAAACAGAATATCGATGTAGCGAAGCAGCAGTTGAATGTCTCCGCTCCAGCGGTCTTCCGGATCGTCGTTGGTGTCCAGGGATACCGTCAGATTGGCGTCTTTCGCTTTGCGGAAGATTTCGACAAGTTGCGGGCGAATCCCTTTTTGCAAATAGTACGACGAAACGTGCAGATGCTTTGCGTTGAAAACGTAGCTGAAATCGAGTTCGCGTTCGGTCATAGCGTACATCGCGCCGGGATAGGTGAGGATGTAGCGATCTCTACGCTGCGGAAGAATAACGGTGAGGCCGGTGGTTTTGCCTTTCAGGCGACGTACGCGAGAAACATCGACGCCGCTTTCGGAAAGCCGTTGGACGCAGATTTCGCCGAATGGATCGTCACCAATGCAAGAGCTGAAACCCACTTTGTTGCCCAGGAGCGCGAAGTTGTGGGCAAAGATGGCCGAGGAACTTCCCAAGGTGATGCTGAGATCCTTGGCCAAGTGCTCGCGTTCCAGGACCAGGTTCTGCGGTAATCCATAGAGAACAAGATCGAGATTCAGTTCACCGATAACGCTGACGTCGAGTGCAGCCACGAACTCACTTCCTTCCTGTTAGTCGAGAATGACAACTCGCGTCAAATTTTTCGGCTGATCGGGATTAAGGCCTTTGCCGACGCCGGTGAAGAATCCCAAGAGCTGGCCAGGAACGACGTAGGGCGCCAGCAGGGCCAATTCGTTCTCGAGGAGATTCAATTCCAAAACGAGATCCGAAGCGGCGCGAATTTTCTGGTTGGATTTATTACAAACGGCAATGGTGACGCCACCCAACTCTTTCATTTCCTCCAACACTTCGACTTCGGCCTGCTGACCAGATTGACTGATGAAAAACATCAGGCAGGTGCGCGAGCCGACGATAGCCTTGGGGCCGTGACGAAATTCGAGAGTGTGAAAGAACTGGCTGTAGGAGCAGGACATTTCCATGACCTTCAGCGCGGCTTCGCGCGCAATGCCGTGGAACGGACCCTGGCCGAGGAAAACGTAGTCGTCGAAGGAGTGGTTGTCTACGAAGGTCTCCAGTTGCTCGGCAAAGGAAGCAATGTGCGGTGCAAACTGCTGGGCCACATCGTGCAAGGATCGAATAAAGGCAGAGTTGCCAACATACCGTGCGGCCAAATACTGCAGAGTGATGAGCATGCTGGTGAACGAGCGGGTCATCACCGTGCTGTTTTCATCGGCCGAGCGCAAAACCAGGCAGGAGTCGCAGGCAGCTTCCAGTTCACTCTTTTGGGTACAGGTGATGCCAACGGTGGGCATGTGCATTTCGTGCTTGAGCACCTGGGCGGCACGCACGGCCTCCGAAGTTTTCCCGGAGCGCGAGATTACGACGGCTTGAACATCGGTGCCATCCACGCGCGTAAGTTTAGGGTATAGCAGCACTTCGGAAGCGGGCACGGCACGCGCTGAACCACCGGTAAGCAGCGTCCACGAATTGGCCGCGGCTTCGGCGAGATAGAAACTTGTTCCGCAGCCGACAAAAAGCCACGAAGGATTGCGCGCTCCGCTGGCAACGATCTTTTCCACGACTGCGTTTTGCGCAAGTTCCTGTGAAACGGATTGCCACGAGGTTGCTTGCGAAAGAATTTCCTTCCAAGTGTCCGATGTTCCGTACTGCCTCTCGTCGAGCGGCATGAGCCTTCTTTCTGAACAGTGAGTTTTAAACTACACAAGCGTTACTTCGATATCTGCATCCCTCATGGCCTTCAGGTCATTCTTAGAAATATTTTTGTCGGTGATAGCCTCGTGCACCGCAGACGCCGGCAAAATAAGAGACAGGCTGCGGCGCCCGAATTTGCTGGAGTCGCAAACGATTATGGTGCGGCGAGCAGATTCCGCCATGGCGCGATTCACGCGGGCTTCCAACAGGTTCGGGGTGGTCAATCCGTAGTTGACGTCGAACCCATCGACTCCAAGAAAAAGCAGGTCGGCGCTCAGTTTGCGCAGAGATTCCTCCGCAAGCGGGCCCACCAGCGAAAAAGAGTTTTTGCGCAAGGTACCGCCGGTAAGAATGACTTCCACCGGAGCGTCGGCGAGTTCCGCGGCGATATTGGTGGCGTTGGTGATGATCGTCAAATTCTTGATCTGGGCACACGCGCGCGCGATGGCCGTGGTGGTGGTGCCGGAATCGAGAATAATGACTTGCCCGGGCTTGATTTTTTCAGCGGCCGCCGCAGCGATACGAGCTTTTTCCTGGCGATGTTTGCGCGCCTTTTCCTGCAGGGGGCTGTCTTTCAGCGCTCCTGTTTCCTTCGGCAGTGCGCCGCCATGGGTGCGTTCCAATTGGCCGTCGTGGTGGAGCGATTCCAAATCTTTGCGGATGGTGATTTGTGAAGTGCGAAAATGACGGGAGAGTGAGCGAACCAGGACGCGTCCGTCCTTGCGCAACAACTCCAGGATCTCCCGGCGGCGCTCTTCACTAAGCATGCGAGTAGCGTTTGCTCCTGTTCATCGGCTATTGAACTCTTTCCACAACGATCCGTTGTTGCAGTCGCGCAATGTCCGCGGAGTTAGCGCGGCCAGGCGCATCGGCTAGGCAGTTTGCGGAACCGCAGGCAGCCGCGAGCCGCACGGCGTCACACGGATTCATCCCTTGTTGGGCGGCAAAGGCGAAGCCAGCGATGGTTGCGTCCCCGCTACCCACCGTGGAACGTGTGGTGAGTGTGGGCACCTTGGCAATGATGGCGTTTTCACCGGCGGAAAGCCAAACCAAGCCGCTTGCGCCCAGGCTAATTGCGCCCGCGGCTGCACCGGACTGCAGCATCGATAGGAGGACGGCTTTTGCGGAGTTCGAGCTATCGATCTTACTTCCGCTCCAGGATTCGGCTTCTTCGCGGTTCGGCTTGATGAAATCAGGCTTTGCCGTCAACGCACTCTTGAACGGTTCGCCGCTAGTATCCAGAAAGACGCGAGCACCTGAGGTGTGAGCCGTTTCGACCAGCGTTCCGTAGAAATTCATCGGAATCCCCGGTGGAAGACTGCCGGACATAATTACGGTTACGGGCTCACAGGACTCGGTCAGCAGCTTCACGAAACTGCCTCGAAGCTGCTGGAGTTCTTCCGGAGCGATTTGCCCACCAGGCTCGAGAATTTCCGTAACTTGCCCTCCTGCATCAATGATCTCCAGATTCGTTCGCGTGCTGGCGGCGATTGGAATGGCCCGTGCTTCAATGGAAAGGGCGCGCAATCCATTGACGAGTTCATTGCCGCTAGCACCGCCAGAAAAGCCAAACCAGACCGGGTCGGCACCGAGCGTTTTCAGAACCATGGCCACGTGCGCCGCTTTGCCACCCGGAGCCGGCTGAACCTCGGTTGCGCGATTCACCTGGCCGACGCGCAGCTGTTGAAGCCGCAATCGCTTATCCACGCCAGGATTCAGACTGACACAGACAAACATGGCCAGTCCTCAGTTTCCCGCAGCGGCGTTGCGGAATTTGAACCATGGCGTGGCATTGACCAGGTGCTTGTTCACATTTTCGATGTTGCGAACACCTTCGTCCGCCAGCCAATCGTGCAATGCGGCCTCTCCATGTTTTACGAAGACATCGACGCCGTCTTTCCAGGTGGCTCGCCCACAAAGAACCCCGGAGAAATTCGCACCGGCCTCCGAGGCAAGTTCCAAACCAAACTGAAATGCGGCGTTGCTCACTCCTTCCGAGAGATAGATGAAAGGCAGCTGGGCGCACCCGGCAGAATGCAAACAATGTTTCATAGCCTGCTGCCGCGTGTACAGCAGTTCTCCGCTGGAAGATGGCGATCCCTGGACGAAGGCGAGATTCACGGGCAGACCGACTTTCAGAACATCCACGCGATATTTTGCGTTGGAAAATTCAGTAATCCCAGCAGAAACGATTTCCGGTTTAAGGCGCGCGAAATCGACGCCCTGCTGGTCCAAGCCATCGGCGTAGCTTACGAGTTCGAGGAAAAAGGGGACTGCGGATTCGGCGCACTGGGCGCCTATTTTTTCAACGAATTGGTACTTCGTTTCGTTAACCCGTTGTGGAGCCAGGCTGGAGTAGTACAGCAGGAGTTTGACGGCGTTGGCTCCGGCGTCGAGGAGACGGGAGACGGACCAACCGTCGAGCAGCTGTGGGAGCCGGCCGGGGACATTTTTATCGTAGCCGGTTTTTTCGTAGGCCAGCAAAAGCCCTACTCCGGGCGCGCGCTTTGCCGCAGCGGGCAGGCCGTATTCAGGATCGAGGAGGATAGCGCTTGCGTGTGGCGTGAGGATGGAACTGACCGCCTCTTTGAATTGGACCAGATTTTCGCCGGGAACTCTCGCGGTTTCTATGCCCATGGACCGGGCAAACAAATCGCGCATTGCACCGCGCTGGTCGATCGCCAGAGCGGCGATAATGCCGCCTGCGTCGGCGACTGCCGTGAGCCCTGCTAGTTTGCCGGCACCGACAGACATGGTCATTCCTTCCCTTGCGGTCACTTGAGTACCCAGACGATTGCGCCGCGTTCCAGCGCCGGCAGGGTGAACTCCATTCTATCGTTCTGCTTGGTACCTTGGAGCGTTTGAATTTCGCCTAGAAACGGAAGATAGGCAAGCGAATTGCCCACCGCCGCCGGCATGCTGACCTTCACCCCGGGAACGAGGGTGGGAATTGCGACTTTACCGGGAACCAACCCCGCAAAGTTTGCCAGGAAAATATGCAGCGCGCCGTCAACCATAGCGAAATTCGCCGCGACTGTTGGTGGGGCGTCCAACTGAATTTGGCCGTTGGTTCTAATAGACTGAAGAAAGTCCTTGGGCATTTGCTGCACGCCGCTTGAGAAATCTTTTTGCAGAATTTCAAAATATTGTGCGGCCGGGCAGTTTTCTGTGTATTCGAATTTGGAAGAAGAGTTCATGTCAGTAACATTGTGCCCGGTAGCCAAAATACGCCCGCCGCTGGAAGCGAACTGACTGAGCGATTGTTTTTCGGGATCGCTCAAGATGGTGACGTTGGGCAAAACAAGGAGTTCACCGTGAAATTGAGCCAGCGTTCTTGGCGTTACTACTTGAAACTCACGGTGCGCTTGTAACAGCAGGACTAAAAGCCCGCGGTAGGAGGGAAGGAATCCACTGGGGTCGTAGTCGCGGCTCTTCGGAGAAAAATAGACACCCACGGGATGCATCGGAGAGCGCGGCGAATATAGAACCTTTTCGTTTTTTTCGATCCACTTGAAGATTTCCGTGCGCGTGGGCTCATCGTTGGAGCCGGCCATGGAGTGCCCGGGCGCGTCCCAAAAATTCGCGCCATCGACGATCTGTGACATGGCCAGATTTTTCATGGCTTCTCGCGCATCGATGTTTTTGTCGCCGTCCCAAGAGTAATTGAGAATCCAGGTGGCTTTTCCCTGAGCGAACGCGCGAAACGTGAGCATGCCCGCCTGATACAGAAACCAATCGAACTGCGAGCGCGAAGAGGCCATATGTTCGCCTTCGCCAAATTCGTATTCGTGGGCGATGGCGTCGACCACGCCGTACAACTGATAGACATCAGCGCCAACGCGGGTGGATTCCTGCTCGATGCCCGGATAAATTTCCGGAATGACCATGATTTCCGCATTCACGGCGCGAGCGTTGTGACGAATTTCTTTCATGAAATCGGTAAACGTCTCGATGCGAAAATCGATCCACTTTCGAAAATTGACGTCCTGGAAATCGCCGATTTTGAGATCTTTTTTCGCGTCCAAGCCGGTTTTTTGGCGAAAGGCCGCGACGGTGGCATCGTCGAAACTGGCCCAGGTGTTTTCCCACCCGTCAAAATGAGTCATCCAATAGGGGATGTCGACATAGATTCCATCGATGCCGGTGGCGGCAATTTGACGCACTCGCTCCATGTACGTCTTGCGCCATTCCTTTACGTACGGGCTGATCCAGACGTCTTCGTCGCCGGGCCTAATCCAAAACGCCGCACCGGAAGTGAACACTGCGGGCTCGCCGGTAATCTTGCGCTGCAGCCAATCTGGGTGATCTTTTACCACGGAATGTGCGGATTTATCGGCATGCGCGGTGATGCACTCGGTTCCGGCGATGTAGACGAATGCATGGTTTTTCGCTTCGTGAGCGGCCTTGGCGATAGCGCTTATCGCTTTCAGCTTCTCGGTGGGATCGAGGAAGCTCTCGTAGCGGCCGGGAATATCATTGTCGACTTCGATGCCCAAGACGTGATCCTTGCTGGCTTTCTGTACGATCGCTTCGGCGTCGCCGCCGCGCAACCCATATGCACCGATGCGCACGTAGTTCGTCCAATTCTGCTCCTGGGCGAAGCTGTGGGTTGCTGCACCGGAGCAGGCGATTAGACACAAGCAGACGACCGCGCGGGAAGGCATTCGCATTGTGATGAACCTCTAAAATTCGAATCGGATACCGAACTGTGTATGCCGTGGAGTATTCAGGGTGCTGGTGACTTGCCCGAACGCAGAATCACCGAAAGAGGTGTTTGGGAAGTTGAATCTCGGCGTATTAGTGAAATTGAAGAATTCTCCGCGAATCTGGAGTTTCATGCTTTCACGGATCGAAAATTCCTTGCTGATGGAAAGATCAGCGTTGTGGATGCCGTCGCCGCGAAGCTGCGCGAAATAGCGGGGAGCATTTCCCGCGATCTGATCACCGGGATCCGCGAAACAGCTAGCGTTAAAAACGGACGCGGAGTTTGGATCAATGTTCGCGCCGGCAGACAAATCCTGTCCATTGGCGGCCGCCTGGTGATAGCTGAAACCGGAGCTGACCGACGGACAGATAACGTTGGGGCGTTGGTTGCCGTCCGCCAGACGTGGGCTGGCCATGACGATGCTGATCGGTGTGCCGGTCTGGAAGGTCACAAAGGTTGCGACGGACCATCCGCCAATCACGCCATCCAGGAAGCGATTCATATCGTGGCCGATCCAGAGGTTTCTTCCCACGGGTACATTCACGATGGTGGCGATGACGAAACGGTGCGTCGCGTCGTTGGCACTGATGGAGCGCTCTGCCTTCAGATTGTCCAGCACTTGAGGGATGCCGGAACTCAGGCTGGCGGTGATAAAGGAATTTGCGCCGGCCGAAGAGTCGTCGATGGCTTTCGAGAAGGTGTAGTTACCCTCGAAGCTGACGTAGTGGCTGGGACGCTTCTGGAAACGCACCTGGAGGGAGTTGTAGGAAGCGTTGGCGGTGAGCTTAGTAAGGCCGCTGAATGCGCCGTCAAACTGCGGGTAGGGACGCAATACGTTGATCAGCGGAATCTGAGCGTCGTTGTAGATAGACTCCGGCTCGTTGAAGATGGCGCTGGGACCCTGGAAAAGCGGCAAGAAAGGATTGTCGACCAGCGAGTTCAAGGTGTTAGAAGGGGTCACGCAATTGGCCGGGTTGGGACCCGCGAGACAGCCGTTGTACTGCGACACGATCTGATCTCGCGTCGAAGATGGCAAGAAGTTGCGATTGGCAGTGCCTGAGAACGAGCTGTAAGGCAGGTGTGTGCTGCGGCTCGCGGAATAATCCACGCCAATGGTGATTGCTCCGGGAAACAAGTGCTGAACGCCGAGGTTCCACTGGTAGATTTCCGCGTTGCGTCCTTCACCTGTATCCAGGCTGTTGTTATCCGGGAAACCCCAAAGTGCGAGCGACCCGTATTTGTCGCCTTGCGGTGGCGCATAGCCGGTTGGAAAAGGGTTTTCCAGTGTGGCGAATTGGGTCTGGAAATTGTCTTTCGTGAACAGCATGGGATGAGAATTGCCGAAGGCTGTTCCGGTGAATTGAAAATTGGTAGCCACATTCAGGCCGTAGTAAATTCCGGCGCCGCCACGGATGACGGTATGGGAATCAATCGCGTAGGCAAAACCCAGGCGCGGGGCGACGTTGTTGCGGTCCACCGGGATATTGCGGTTTCCGGACGCCGGGAAATTAGTGATACCGGTAAGATTACCGCTGCGGTCGATCAGGCCGGGGACGCTAATCGGAACCGCAACGCCGCTGTCGCCGGTAAAGTTGCTGAATTGCAGCTGATTGTAGCGCTCAGTGTAAGGGGTGCTCCATTCGTATCGCAGACCAAGATTCACAGTCAGCTTCGGATTCACTTTCCAATCGTCTTGCACGTAGAAGGCAGTCTCTTTTGATTTGTTGGCGACCGACTTGAAGACTGCAAGACTGCTGGTGCTCGGGTCACCGTAGCCCAAAAGCAAACTGGCGAAGGAGTTTCCCTGGAGAGAATCGCCCGCGCCAACGACTTGTTCGGTCGCTCCTTGAGTGAAATGGAAGAGCCCTGTGGGCGGATTGGGCTGAAAGAAGTTGTTCAAGAAGACCCTCTGTTCGCCGCCAAACTTGATGACGTGTCGGCCTCGGACCCAGGACAAGGAAGAGTTGTAGGAGAACAGTGTGTGAGCAAAACCGGTGTCGGTGCAGCACTGGTTGAACAGCGAGGTCGCGTTGTTATCCATCTGAATGACGGGGAAGCGATCCAGACCGTTGACCTGCGAGAGAACGGCGTCACCGGGCGCGTCAAACACGGTGCCAAGCTTCGGGTAATTTTCCGTAACCGGAGCAACGGCGCGATCAATCGCGAGGCGGTTGGTCCACACCATGGTGGCTGTGGGGCTCCAATTATCTTCCAGGACCGCGTTGTGCACGTCCGTAATGCTGTCGAATCCGTCGTTGAAGTCACCGTCTCCGAAAACGGTGGGCACGCTAAAAGTGCTATGAAGTCTGCTATAGCGAGCGGATAGGTGATTTTTCTCGTTAAAGTGATGGTCGACCTTTACATCGAACTGGTAGCCGTCGTTGTTGCTCAGGATCACTTTGTGAAAATTGGGGGTTCCTGGGGCGGCATTGTCTATGGTTGGCTGCGGATACAGATTGATGATTTTCTGACCAATTGGGTCGATCAGGTTGGAATCGATCACATTCGGAACAGCAAACTGCGCGCGATTGCCACTGGGATCAACGTTGAAAGGATTGAAGATTTGCTGCTGAACGGGCTGGCCGACGGCGCATCCCTGGCTGGGGTCGGTGCACAGCACGAAGGTATTGCGGAAGTCTCCGCTGCGCTCCGCGGCCGTGGGCACGAACGCGTTTATCTCGATAGGATCGTTCTGCCGAATTTTTTCGAGATCCACAAAGAAAAAGGTCTTTTCCTTCCTGATTGGGCCACCGAGCGAAAATCCATACTGATCGCGCACGTGATCGGCCTTGGGAATTCCCTGGGCGTTGTTAAAAAAATCGTTCGCGTCGAGCGCGGATCTTTGCCCAAACCACCAGCCGCTGCCATGAAACTTGTTGCCGCCTTCCTTGAGCACGATGTTGACGACCGTGCCGCCATTGTTGCCAAACTCCGCGGAGAAGCTATTGTTCTCCACCTTGAATTCCTGGACGATTTCCACGGAAGGCTGATAGTAAACGTTCGTCGTCGCGCCCTCGCCTTGTTCCGGAGCACTGGTCAGGGCGCCGTCTACGCGAATTTCCGCGGTAGCGTTGCGCTGGCCGTTGGAGACGAAGTTTGTGCCAGTCGGATAGGAATCGGCAGTGCCCTGGCCGGCTGTTTCGGTAACGCCGCCAGACAGGAATACCAGACCGAAAAAACTGCGGTCGGGCAAGGGAATATCGCGAACGTATTCATTGGTCACGTCGGTGCCAAGACTGGCGCTGCCGGTATCCAGAAGGGGCGGTTGACCCGAGACGGTCACAGTCTCTGTTACCGTTCCCGCCAGGATCGTAAAATCCAGCGTGGCTTGCTGGCTGACCGCCAGAACCACACCTCTGCGTTCTTGCGACGCCATTCTCGGCGCTTCCACGCGTATGGTGTAACTCGCAGGGCGCACGCCGGTAAACACGTAAATCCCTCGCGCATCCGTCTCGCGAGTGGTGCTTACGTTGGTACCTTCATCGATCAGTGTAACCTTGGCGCCCGCAATGACGGCGCCGCTGGAATCGCTCACCACGCCAGTCAATTGCGCGGTGTAACTGGATTGGGCCGCGGCAGGCCGGGACACGGCAAGACTACAAAGAATGGCAACCAACCATAGCAACGCGAATCTACAGCCAAGGAGTCGAGTCTCCCTCTTCATACCACACCCCCGGACGTTCAAAACAAGAGTCGAGGTCAAAAAACGCTGACTTTCGAACTCTTTCGCTTTATTTCTTTTACTTACTTTTTGTCAGAGTGTCAACAACGGATATTGGGCCCGGACCAGACGCCCGGCGAATGAGGATTGCATGGACCTTAGCGGTTTATTGGATTGGCGGTCGAGGGTCGCTGCTGACCTCAACAATCATCGATCGGTTGTAAGCTTCCGCAAGCGCCACAGAATGGAGTTGGAGATTTGCCCTAGCCTTGCACTGCGCTCTGCAGGACTTCGTGGAGGCGCTTGGCGACGATTACATCTTCGCCGGGTTGTAGCATCCATACGCCAACGACGATGGTGTTGGGACCACCGGGCAGGCCTGCGCTGGCCGGGCCACCTCCAGTGGCCGGATTCAATTCGATACGCGGATTGCCCTGGCGCATTTTCTGCATCACTTCGAGTCCGGTGATTTTGATGCGACTTTGGTCGAAGCTGATCAAGAGATGCGGCACGTGATTTGCGACCGGCGGAATGAAGACGTTGGCTTCGACCGTGGGCAGCGACTTCAGCTGATCGGCGATGAGATCCGCACGCTTCTTGTATTCCGCTTCCATGGCTGCGTCATCCTGGCTCAGAAAATAATCCACCGCGGCGACCAAGCCCACGATTTCTTCCTTGGCCACTTTCAGGCCGCGGCCGACGGCATTCGAATTTGGTGAGTTGTTCAGCCTGGCCGCGTCGATCAAGTCTTTGCGGCCAAGCAACAGGCCGGTACATTGCGGCCCACGCAAGCCTTTGCCGCCAGAGAAAGTCACGAGGTCAAATCCCATTTGGGTGTAATTCCATAGATTGGAAATCGGGGGCACGTCCGCGGCAGCGTCGTTGAAACACGGCACCCCGTGCTTGTGGGCGACCTGGATCCATTCTTCTCTGCCGATTTTTCCACCCTCGCCAGCGTTGAAGAACTGGGTCATTACGGTGCGGTCGTTGAAAGCCTTTTCGTATTGTTCCAGGGTTTCCACTTCCACGAACTGAGCACCGCAATTGCGAATGGCGTGGTCGTAATCGTAGCGATGGGCTTTCTGAACGATGACCTCATTTTTCAGGCCGCTCATATCGGTGGGAATGCTGACAATGGCATTTTTGTTGCCAATGGTGATGCAAGCGGCGGTTCCTAGCGTGAGTCCGGCGGAAGCTCCAGAAGTGACCACGGCTGCACCGCAGCGCAAGCGCTTTGCGAGGTATTGGCCGGCAGCATCGTGCAACTCGATCAAATTCACAGGGTGAAGAGCGGCCAACGCCACGGCGGCCTGCACTTCCTCCGGCATTGTCGACGCCGACAATGTGGTATAGGTTCCCGCTGCGTTGATGAACGGAGTTACACCCAACTTCTGGTAGTAGTCGACGCCCTTCGCCGGCACAGCAGCGGAAGCGCTTGTGCCCGCTTGCAAGGCCGAGGTTGCGCAAATTCCTGCGCCGCCAACCAGAACCGCGCTTCCTTTGTGCAGCAATTTTCGACGGCTAAGTTTTTCAGACATGTGTGCTCCTCAATTCAGAAATGACGCGGATAATCATCGGCCATTGCGGGCGCCGAATTTCCTACAGTTGGCGTGTTGAAGTACTGCGGACGGGCCTTTTCCCATTGCACCATGCTCAGCCCCGACGGGTCGTAGAGAATGCGGCCAGCGCGCACGGTCATACGCGCAACGATCCGGAAATTTCCATCCATGCGGGCGAAGCCGCAATCGATGTAGCCAAAGTGTCCCTGCTGTTCTTCGAGCACGGCAATATCCGCTTCCTTGCCAACCGACAACGTTCCGAGTTCCGGACGATGAATTTCGCTGGCGGGGTTTACCGTGGACCGGCGGATCAACTCGTTCAAGGGAACTCCCATCGCGCGGAATTTGGAAATTACTTCAGTCATGCCGAGGATCGTGAAATTGCCAATGTGCAGATCCGTGGACACGGAATCGGGAAGGAAGCCCTGCTTGACCGCGGGCACGGCATTGCGAAACCAGAAGCTTCCGGCGCCATGTCCAACATCGAAAATCACGCCACGCTTGCGAGCTTCGTCCAGAATCGGGTTGATCTTGCCGTCCGCAAGAAGGATTGGAAATTGTTGCGCAAAAACGTGAGTGTGAATATCGCCGGGCCGCGCCTTCTTCAGGATCAGATCAGCGTAGGTCCTATCTGGGCGCGGCCAGAAATCATACATCACCGGCAAGCCGGCCGTCTGGCCGCACTCTATGGCGCGATCAACAGCAGCCCATGGCGTGTGTTCCGGATCGTAGGGCGCGTCGGTCCAATAGTGCGCCGTCTTCACACCGACGATGAGGTCTGGATACTTGCGGATCGTCTCTGCACAGCGTTTTGGATCCATTTGGTCGACGGTTTGCTCCAATCCGCCTTGCATTCCGTTAGCGACAATGTTGAGAAAAGCGAGTACGCGGACCTGGGCCTTGTCGATGACTTCCATCTTTTCCAGCAGAAATGTATCGGCACCCGCGCTGCCAGCGTCCACGATGGTGGTGACGCCGGATTTCAGCGCAATGTCCGCGGGAATGCCGTACGGGGTTCCGTGCGTGCGTGCTTCCGGAGTGAACCAGTCCAGAGGTGGGCC
>Ga0210384_10000400_pt1 | contig 66570 bp, 60 predicted proteins | sample IncBWH2MmetaG_FD_160574 | JGI IMG/M metagenome (GOLD analysis project Ga0210384, IMG submission 160574) | Forest soil microbial communities from Barre Woods Harvard Forest LTER site, Petersham, Massachusetts, United States - Inc-BW-H-2-M | ecosystem: Environmental > Terrestrial > Soil >... | reverse complement strand
TAAGCCGAATTGTACACCCGGTGGAAAAAAGGCAAGCGGAGAATTCAACGGCTCAAGAATTAAGATGATCGGCTTCGGGAATGGTTGCGCCTTAGAAACTTTTAAGCCAAGCGTGAGTTTGCAGACGTTTCATCGGGCAGGTATGATCCCGTGACCATGACCTGGTCAAAACTCATTTTGTTCGTCGCTCTCCCTGTCGTGGCTTGGGCTCAAGCTCCTTCATCCCAAGCTCCTTCATCAAAAGAAGTCGAAGCCGTCTATCCCGACGCGCACGCGCTCTATCTCGATCTGCATGAGCATCCCGAACTCTCGAAGCATGAAACGCAAACTGCCGAGAAACTGGCCGCGCGCCTGCGCAGCGCTGGCTATGACGTTACTGAGCACGTTGGCGGGACCGGCGTGGTCGCCCTTCTGAAAAACGGACCTGGCCCGACCATCATGCTGCGTACCGAACTCGATGCCCTGCCCGTCGAAGAAAAGACCGGCCTGCCCTACGCAAGCAAGGTACACACCAAAGATGATGCCGGACGCGACGTCCCGGTCATGCACGCCTGCGGGCATGATCTGCACATGGCCGCGGTCCTCGGTACAGCCGAGATCATGGCGCACAGCAAGAACACCTGGCATGGAACGCTGATGCTGATCGGCCAGCCCGCCGAGGAGGGCTTCGGGGGAGCCAAGATCATGATCGACGACGGCCTGTTCACGCGCTTCCCCAAACCGGACGTCGCTGTGGCTTTGCATGTGTCCAACACATTTCCTGCCGGGGTCGTGGGAATCACGCCCGGCGTATACAACACGAATGCCGACTCGATACGGATTACCATCTACGGCAAGGGTGGGCATGGCGCATCGCCCCACACGACGGTCGATCCCATCGTGATCGCTGCCCGAACGATCCTGGCACTGCAAACCATCGTGTCCCGCGAAGTGAAGCCGGGGGAGATGGCGGTGGTGACGGTCGGTTATATCCAGGCCGGAACGAAGAACAACATTATCCCCGACCAGGCGGAAATGGGACTGACCGTGCGGACATACAAGCCAGAGGTGCGCAAGCAGATCCTCGCTGCCATCACGCGCATCGCCAAAGGCGAAGCCGCCGCAGCGGGCGCTCCTCGCGAACCCTTGATCGATCGCTATCAAGGCGACGACTTGGTGTACAACGATCCGGCGCTAGCCCAGCGGCTCAGGGCTCCTTTAGAAGGGGCGCTGGGCAAGGAAAATGTTGCCACCGCCGAGCCGATCACATCTTCGGAGGATTTTTCCTACTATGTGGAGGAAGGCATCCCCGGTTTCTACTTCAGTCTGGGAGGAGCCGACGCCGGGAAATTCGCGGAAGCCAAGGCCACGGGAACTTCGCTCCCGTCGAATCATTCTTCCCTGTTCGCTCCTGACGTAGATCCCGCACTGCACGCGGGCATCGCAGCAGAGGTCGCGGTGTTAAGGAATCTGCTGAATGCTTCGCCGGAGGAACTGCACAAACTCGCGGCACAGCCGTCACGCTAAATCTCTTCGTTGTCATCCTGAGCAACGCGAAGGACCTATGCAGTCTGCTGTGGCCACCTGTCGATGTGTTTTTCAAAGCTGATCAACGCGCCGAAGGGAAGAGCAGCGGCAAGTTGCATGGATCCTTCGCTTGCCGCCGTTCGCTTCGCTCGCGCCGGACGGCGCTCAGGATGACAGGAGCACCTTAGGTGGACAGGCGAGGGGGAGAACTACACCGCAACCGTAACCGAAGTCTCCGTCCGCGTGACCGCCCGGTAGAGCGTGTCGCGTTCGATAGGCTCGCGCCCGGCCGCGCGGATCAACCGCTCCAGTTCTTCGCGGCGCATGCCCTGCGGCGTGGCGGCGCCCGCGTCGTGATAAATCTTTTCTTCGATCACTGTGCCGTCCATGTCGTCGGCGCCGAAGCGCAGCGAAATCTGCGCCATTTTCGACCCCACCATCTGCCAGTACGACTTGATGTGCGGGAAATTGTCGAGCACGAGGCGGCCGACGGCGATCTGTTTCATGTCGAGCATGCCGGTGGTCTTCGGCAAATGCTGCAGAGGCGTGTTGTCGGGATGGAAAGCCAGCGGGATAAACGTCTGGAATCCGCCAGTTTCGTCCTGCAGTTCGCGCAGCTTCAGCAGATGGTCGACGCGGTCTTCATCGTTCTCGACGTGTCCGTAGAGCATGGTTGCGTTCGACTTTAATCCGATCTGGTGGGCGATCTTGGCGGTTTCCAGCCACTCGCCGCCGTCAATCTTGTGGTCGCAAATGATATGCCGCACCCGGTCGGCAAAAATCTCGGCTCCGCCGCCGGGCAGGGAATCCACGCCCGCGGCCTTCAGTTGCTCCAGCGTCTCGCGGATCGAGAGCTTGGCCCGCTTCGACAGATACGCCACCTCAACCATGGTGAACGCCTTCAGATGCACCTGCGGAAAGCGCTCCTTCAGGCCCGAGCAAAGATCAAGGAAGTACTGAAACGGCAGGTCAGGATGCAATCCGCCCACGATGTGAAATTCAGTCACCGCCTCGGTGTATCCGGACGCCGCGGTTTCAAACGCCTCTTCGAGCGCCATGGTGTAGGCGCCGGGCGCGTCCTTCTTTCGTCCAAAGGCGCACAGTCGGCACGCGGCCACGCAAACATTCGTCGGATTGATATGGCGGTTGACGTTGAAATAAGTCTTGTCCCCGTGCATGCGCTCGCGCACTGAGTTTGCCATCCAACCCACAGCAAGAATGTCGCCGGTGCGGTAAAGGGCGAGGGCGTCCTCGGCATCAAGCCGCCGCCCGGCAAGCACTTTAGCGTGAATCGGCTCCAGTCGCCGGTCGTCGGTCTGAAAGGCGTGAGATGAGCGCGTAGCAGCCATCCTCTTGATGATATCGCACCGGCTTCTGGAAGTCATGGCTTTAGCACAGTAAATGCTACTTCTTGGTATTTTATGTTATTCTGCTGCGGGGAGCTCCCATGAACATTTCTCTCACTCCGGAACTGGAACAGATGGTTGATGACAAAGTGAAGAGCGGGCGCTATGCGTCCGCGTCGGAAGTGATCCGCGAGGGACTGCGCCTGCTGGAAGAGCAGGAGCAGCTCAAGCAGCAGCGGCTGGCGGATGTGCGGCGAAAGATCGACTCGGGAATCGAGCAACTTGATAGGGGCGAGGGGATTCCCGGACCTGAGGCTCGGGAGCGACTGCGGAGGCGAAAGAGCGTAAAGTAGCCGGGATGTCTGGATATGAGCTCTCGCCTGAATCCTTGCAGGATCTGCAGGACATCTGGGACTTTATCGCCCCAGACAGCGTCACCGCTGCAGACAGGCTTGAGAGTGAGCTCTTCGAGGCATTTGAGCTGCTGGCTCAACGTCCGCGGATGGGACACACCCGATCCGACCTCACAGCGCGGGACGTGCGATTCTGGCCCGTGGGCTCATATCTGATTGTTTACCGCAGAATTTCAACCAAGCTACAGATTGTTGCCGTCCTGCACGGGGCGCGCGACATTGTAGAAGTGATCCGAAGAAGGCAATGAAGCCTATACCGTAGCCGACGCCGCCAGGGCGAGGACCGGCTCTTCCTGCTCCCCAGCGGCCATAAGGCGATTCCACAACAGGATCGACGGCGCAACCGTGGCGACGATCATTGCCCACGGGAGCACTGGCGAGACCCAGAAAATGCCGACCGAGAAGCTGAGCAGCGCCAGCCAGATCAACGTGACGAACGTGCCAAACAGGAAAGCCGTCTTCCGCGCGCCGTTGCGGAGGGGCAGCGAGTATTGGCACAGCGCCTGTACCATCAGAGAAAATGGGAAGGCCACCACCAGATCGATGAAGTAATGTTCCCCCGTGCCCAAGGTCGCCATCGTGGTCAGCACCACGAACAGCAGGGCAATCGCGCGTATCCATCGCGCCAGGCCTTTGGAGTTCCACCATACCAGCAACACCCACGCCATATGCAAGGACGGAATGGCGTTGCGCGCGCCCTTGAGCGGAATGGTAATTACGTTCATGTGCATCACGTCCGCAATGGACGGCGGGTGAAAAGGAAACGCAGCGGGAAAAGCATGCACCGGTCCGCAAGCCGGAAGCATGTTATAGAACAGAACTCCCACCGGCCCGGTAACTAAAAACGCCAACATCACCGCCAGCGCATTCTCTCTTTTCCGGCGCAGCTGCGCGGCATAGACCAGCGCCAGAGGCAACGGAAGCGCGATATAGATGACCAGGCAAACAAACCGCACCCACAGCCACGTCCAGAAAAGCTGCCCCATCAGGAAACTGAACTGCACCCGCAGACTGCAATCGAAGGAGTACAGGAAAAGATCGAACGTTTTCGGATGGAGTGTCTCGGTAATATCGAGCAGCGTGCTCGCCATGTATTCCGAGCCGACAAAAAGCACTGCCGGCAAAAATCCATACAGCAGCAGCTTGCGCTCGTCCCCTTCGGCCCAGATCGTGTGCGTGCCCAGAACCGCGAGAGCAGCCAGGCCCACAAATGAAAAGCCGGCCATGAACACCGGTTTAAACTCCATCACACGATAGTCCAGCACCGCTAGGAACAGGCTGCCCGTCACAACCCAAATCAAATCGAACCAGGACCGCCGGATCATCACCAAAATAATCAGAGCGCTGGCCAACGCGAGCGAAAGAAAGGCCGAGGTCATCGAATCGCTGTAGAAATCGCGATTGAGCGCCAGCGCGAGAATCACCGCAAACAACGCCGCCGTCAAGCCGAGCTTGATCGCGCCCTGGCGATCGATCATTCCCTTCGGTTGATTGGTTTGCTTGGGCACGAGTCAGTGCGAGGCATTCAATAAATAGCTCGCACTCAAGAGTTTAGGGGTCCGCGAAAACCGGGGCAACCCGCATCGCCGCGGGAGCGGTTACAAGAGTAATCCTCACGAAATTATTTCCGCAGCAGCAAATCCCCCGCGACGAACATAAAGAACAGCACCGAGATGACGCCATTCATGGTGAAAAACGCGGCATTGAGTTTCGACAAGTCGTTCGGTCTGACCAAAGAATGCTCGTAGAGCAACAGCAGAATCACCGCCAGAACTCCGCAAGCCGCGAGCTTCCCCATGCCGAATGCGATCACCAGGGCGACGAGCAGGCCAACCATCACCAGGTGAAAGCCACGCGCGATCCACAGCGCCGTAGGAATACCGACGTAGCGTGGGATGGAATGCAGCCCGCTCTGGCGATCGAAATCGAAATCCTGGCAGGCATAGAGAACGTCGAAGCCGCCCACCCAGAACGTCACCGCAGCGGTGAGCAGCAGGATGCGTGGATCGAGCGAGCCGCGCACCGCGATCCATGCCGCCGAGGGCGCAATCCCCAGCGCGAATCCCAGCACCAGATGCGACCACCGAGTAACCCGCTTGGTATAGGAGTAAAGCAGCAGCACGGCCAGCGCTACCGGAGACAGCAACAGCGCGAGTCGATTCAGCTGGCTCGCGGCAAAAATAAAAATCGTGCTGGAAATTACAACGAACGTGGCCACAAACGCAGGCGATAGATGTCCGGCAGGCAGGGCGCGCGTGCTGGTGCGGGGATTCGCCGCGTCGATGGCAGCATCCGCCCAGCGGTTGAACGCCATCGCCGCCGACCGCGCCGCGACCATGGCCACCACAATCCACAGCAACTGGTGCACCGAAGGGAATCCTTCGGCCGCCAGCATGGCTCCGCACAGCGCAAATGGGAGCGCGAAAATCGAGTGCTCCCACTTGATCATCTCCAGCGTGACGCGCAAGTTGTGCAGCACAGGCACGAGATAGATTGTAAATGCAGACTTAGGGCATCAAAAATCAATCGCGTCATTCTGAGCGAAGCGAAACCCTGACCTGAGCTTCTCGAAGGGGATCCTTGCAATGGTTCGCAAGTTGCTGTGTTCGTCTAGAACGCGTCAATCCCCGTCACACTCTGTCCGATAATCAGCGAGTGTACGTCGTGCGTGCCTTCGTAGGTCTTCACCGACTCCAGGTTCATCATGTGGCGCATGATGGGATAGTCGTCGGCCACGCCGTTCGCGCCCAGAATGTCGCGGGACAGGCGGGCGCACTCCAGAGCCATCCACACGTTGTTGCGCTTGGCCATTGAGATGTGCTGATGCTCGACTTTGCCTGCATCTTTCAGGCGGCCGACCTGCAACACGAGCAGTTGTGCTTTGGTGATTTCGCTGATCATCCACGTCAGCTTGTCTTGCACGAGTTGGTGCGAGGCGATGGGCTGGTCGCGCCATTGTTTGCGCAGCAGAGAATACTGCAGGGCGCAGTCGTAGCACGACATGGCCGCGCCCAGCGCTCCCCATGCGATGCCGTAGCGGGCTTGATTCAAACACATCAGCGGAGATTTCAGCCCGCCCGTTTTCGGCAGCAGATTCGCCTCGGGTATGTGCACATCTTGTAGTGACAGCCCTGAAGTGACCGACGCGCGCAGCGACCACTTTCCGTGAATGTCATCGGCCTTGAATCCGGGACGGTCGGTCTCAACCAGAAATCCGCGAATCTTGTCGTTCTCGTTGTCGACTTTGGCCCAGATGATCGCCACGTCGGCGATGGAGCCCGACGTGATCCACATCTTCTCGCCGTTCAGCACATACTCGTTGCCGACTTTTTTCGCGCGGGTGCGCATGCCGCCGGGGTTCGAACCGAAATCGGGCTCAGTCAGGCCGAAGCAGCCCAGCTTTTCGCCCTTCTGCATCGGAGGCAGCCAGGTCTGCTTCTGCTCCTCGCTGCCGAATTCGTAAATGGGATACATGCACAGCCCCGACTGCACGCTCACAAAACTGCGCACGCCGGAGTCGCCGCGCTCCAGTTCCTGCGTCATCAGGCCGTATTCCACGTTGCCCATGCCGGCGCATCCATAGCCTTTTAGCGACGCGCCGAAAAATCCCATCTCGGCCATGGGCTTGACCAGTTCGCGCGGAAAACGCCCGGCGCGGTTGCATTCCTCAATGATGGGGACGAGATTGTCCTCAATAAACTGGCGCGTGGAATCGCGCACCAGCCGCTCTTCGTCCGTCAGCAGGGAATCGTACTGAATGAAATCGACACCGCGAAATTTGATGGCAGGCATGAGAGGTCTCCTGATGAAGTGGGTCCCCAGAACCGGCCGGTCGCCGGAGGGCAAACATATCAAGCTAGCAGGGCGAACCGATACGGGTCAACGGGCTGGGCGCTCCGTGGCTGTACAGTTTCGAGCAACGAAAGGGATCATATCGGGGCGTCGTTTATTGAACCCGCTTCGAAACTTCAGCGACCATGCTATTGTATGCCACGCCCTTGGCCTGTCGCTGCTTTTCAAGCTCGCTCGTGCGGCTAGCGCAAGGCATAAGCAGAATAGGACACTCAGGTGTCGGGGGCTGAAGCTCGACCTGGTTGTACTGTCGCATAGGAATGAACCTGGGGTACTCAGGCTTCGATTGAATTTCTAGCAGCGCCAGTGTTTCCACCATTGCGCGAGTGGCCGGGTGCCGAGGATCGTGAATCGCTGCAGTCAATTCCTCGATCGCAACTGCGCGATAAGGCGACGCGATCAACCCAGCCTTAATGTCCCAATAATCCTGGCTCCGCTCATACCCATAGAAGAATGGGTTAATTGGATACTCCGCGCTTATCGGGTGGACTTGGCTTTGCCGGTCGTAGGACCAGAACCGACGCGCAAGTTCGCGGGTGGAGGCTTCCGATCCGAGGAACCTCAAAACTCGCACTGCCTGCTTAGTCCGTTCTGTGTCGGATGGTGTGTCCTTCGTATGGTCGGCATCCAGCACCGCCAGCGCATTGGCCAATTGCTCCGCTTGCCAGTCCGGCGTAGCGGGGAGGATCTGAAATTTGACTTCATTGGAAATACCCATTCGCAAACTATAGTTTCCTCGTGGCACTGACTTCGATTCATTCAGCACCATGTCGTCAACGTAGGTGACACCAGGATCAAACACATCATAGGGACCCGAGTGAAATGAACCACCGGCGCTTCCCCAAAGGCCTGAATCTTCGTCGTCTTGCAGCGGATCACGTCCCGGAGGCATAAGGCAGAAAGAAAACCTCCTAAGGTTGGGACCTGTTCTCGGACGGTACTGAACCAACTTAAACGTGAACGTAAGCTCAAGGGGAATGATCTCACCCTCGCGATAGACAGACTGGCCGCCCTTTAGTGTCAGCTTCGCAGTTCCAGTGGCAGGAGAGGTGACAGGACGCTCGCACGGGTCTGTTCTTTGGGCTTGCGCAGACTGCACCGACGAACAGCAAGCAAAAGCGATTGCCAAGTAACTGAGCCCCTGCAACTTCATTCACCAACTCCTAGTGGTACAGCTTCCAGTCGGATGGGAGATGATCTTGATTGTAAAGCGTACCGCGGTGGTTGGCGATAAATTGCTGCTTCGCTCATCGACCAGCGACGTGAGGCCTCGAACCGCAGCGACTTTAAGGCCGGTCGCAAACCATTTTCTGAAGACCTCGTGTATGCTGGTTGCGGACTTTTTCCAGTCTTAAATCGATTCACTAACTAGCGGAGCCTTCAAGGCCGCCGCTGAATGAAACCGCGGAGGCATCATGGTGTCATGTATCAAGCGCAGGAGTCTTTCAGTTCTTGTGATGAGCATTACTCTGTTAGCAGCGAGTAATGCGCTCGCCCAAAAAGTCACCGTCGACGCCGACCCCGCCCACATCGCCAACACCTTCAGCCCCGTCCGTTCCCTCGGCGCAGCCATCGACCGCCTCCGCACCGGCACGCCCGACCATCTGCTGAAAGATCCGCTGCTGCACGAAATTCTCGGCGCGGGCTGGCAGACTGTGACCTATCGCCAGAACACCGAGCTGATGGTCGAAGCCTGGCACTGGAATCCCACAGGGAAATGGAGCAACGCCGACAAGCAGGAAGGCTACTTCGTCGGCCAAGCCGAGCCGACCGCCGACATGATTCACAGTTCCTGGGCCGCCCCGCTGCCACATCGCGGCTTCAGCCGCGGCGACGGCAACGGATGGTCGCGCCTCACCGACGGCGATCCCAAGTCATACTGGAAAAGCAATCCGTATCTGACCAAGGCCTTCACCGGCGAAGACGACTCGCTGCATCCGCAATGGGTCATGATCGACCTGGGCAGCAAGATCGACGTCAATGCCATCCGCATCGCCTGGGCTGATCCTTACGCGAAGCACTACGCGGTGCAATTCTGGACCGGCGACCTCGAGCCCTTCTACGAAGGCACCACCAAGGGAACGTGGCAGACGTTTCCGTTAGGCAACATCACCGAAGGCAAGGGCGGCACAGCGACTCTCAAACTTGTCGACTGGATGATTCCCGTTCGCTACCTCCGCATCTGGATGACCGAATCGTCCAATACCTGCGACACTCACGGCTCCGCCGACAAGCGCAACTGCGTGGGCTACGCCATCAACGAAGTCTACGTCGGGGCGCTCTCCGCCGACGGCGCCTTCAACGACTACGTCACGCATTTTCCCAGCCGCGATCAGACCATCACCTGGCCATCTTCAGTCGATCCCTGGCACGCGGCCACCGATATCGATCAATCCCGCGGCGATCAGGTCGGCTTCGATTTCTTTATGACCTGCGGCATCACGCGCGGACTTCCGACCATGGTCCCGATCGCGATGCTCTACGCCACGCCCGAAGACGCGGCCAACGAAATTGCGTATCTGTACAAACGCCACTATCCCATCTCATGGATCGAGATGGGCGAGGAAGCCGACGGGCAGCACATGCTTCCCGAAGACTACGCCACGCTCTATCTGCAGTTCGCCACCGCGATTCACAAGCTCGTACCGGAAGCAAAACTCGGAGGCCCGCCGTTCGAAGGTACCTTCGGCGACGTCGAAGTTTGGCCCGACGCCAACGGGAAAGTTTCATGGATTGGCCGCTTCTTCGATTACCTGAAGGCCCGCGGCCGGCTCAACGATTTCACATTCTTTTCCTTCGAGCACTATCCGTATCAGGATCGTCCCACATATTCCTGGGCCGACCTCTACCCCGAGCCGGGATACGTTCAACACATCGTGCAAGTCTGGAAAGACAACGGCCTGCCGCCGAATATTCCTTTCTTCATGACCGAAGGCAACATCGGAGGCGGCGCTCCGCCATCGACCGTGAAGGCCGGACTGTGGCTGGCGGACTACGTTGGCACCATGATGGGCGAGGGCGCGGGCGCGACTTACTATTTCCATTACATGCCGTACCCGAGAGAAATGGGCGGCTTCGGAAACTTCTTGTGGATCGACCAGAACTATAACGTGCTGGGCTATCCACCGCAGTATCTGGCGGCGCAACTCATCACCAAAGAGTGGGTGCAGCCCATCGACGCGCTTCACAAACAGTTCAAGGCCGCCAGCGACGTCAACGACGCGGCGGGAAATGTGCTGATCACCGCCTACGCCATCGAGCGCCCCGACGGCCAGTGGTCGGTGATGCTGGTCAACCGCGACCAGTTCAACGATCATGCCGTGAAAGTCGCATTCGCCGGCGGCAAGCACGACCGCCACTTTTCAGGTCAGGTCGACCGCATCACCTTCGGCTCCAATGAATATCAGTGGCACCGCGAAGGCACCGCCGGACATGCCGACCCCGATGGACCTCCGTCGAAGTCGAAAGTGGACGGCGGCGCGGAAGCGCTGTACCAGATTCCGAAGGCGTCAATCACAATCCTGCGCGGCCGCATTGGAGAATGACGGCACGCCGGAATTTATTTCGCGGTGGAAGAGCGGCGCTTTCAGCGCCGCGTAAGCTTCGTTGTAAACTCCTAGCATACCGAGGCACAAACGCAAGCCCATTGGCCCATGACAACCGACTTAGCCGCCAAGACGAAATCCAGCGCTCCCAGCCATAGCACCGTCGGAGTCATGCACGACAAACTGGTATTGAACCGCCGCGTCGAGGTCCTGGCGAACTGGTTCGCCGATCTGCTTCCCCCGCAAGCGCGAGTGTTAGACGTCGGCTGCGGCGATGGACTCATCTCCGCCGCCTTGCAATCGAAGCGGCCCGACATCGATGTGCGGGGCATCGACGTCCTTCCTCGCGAACGAACTCACATTCCCGTCGAAATCTTCGACGGCACCCATTTCCCCTGTCCCGACGCTTCGTTCGACGTCGTCCTGTTCTCCGACGTGCTCCACCATACCGTCGACCCCACCATCCTGCTGCGGGAAGCGCGGCGCGTCTCCGCGCGCCACGTGCTCCTCAAAGACCACTACCGCGAGGGTCTCGCCGCTAACACCCGCCTGCGCTTCATGGATTGGGTGGGGAACGCGAGGTTTGGTGTGGCGCTGCCCTACAACTACTGGACCGAGCAACAATGGCACGCCGCCTGGAGCGAAGTCGGGCTCCAGTCCGAGCGCGTGCTAACCAAGCTTGGTCTTTATCCCAAGCCCGCCGACTGGATCTTCGGGGCAAACCTGCACTTCATCGCGCTGCTGCAGCGCTCGTGACCGGCCCCGGCTTGATCAGAAATCGTCCGGAGTAATCCAGTCGCTTCAGCGGCGCCTGAATTCCGCGCTCCTCGAAAAACTCGTCCACCGCCTTGCGCGCGCCCTGCCAGTATCCGTAATCGTCCAACTGGATCACGCCGTGAGGAACGACCTTGTCGTACAGGCACTCCAGGCAAACCTTCACGCTCTCGTACCAATCCCCGTCAATATGGAGAAGCGCAATTTGCGGGATGCGGCTGACCGGCAGCGTCTCCTGAAACAATCCTTTGACGAACTCGACATCCTCTAGCACATCAAGCCGCTGGAACAATTCCCGCACGTCGTTGAGTGTTCCGACACAGGTGCCCGTAAACAGATCGGCGAACTCGAAATCAGGATCGGCGGAACTCGGAGCAGGCAGCCCCGCAAACGTATCGAAGAGCCAGAGCTTCCGCCGCGACTGAAGCTGCCGCAGGGTCAACGCCATCAGCGCCGCACTGCCCCCTTGCGCCGCCCCGCACTCCACCACATCGCCAGCGATGTCTTGGCTTACAACGTAGCGCAAAGCCCGGTACAAGCCGCGCAGTCGCGCATTGCTGCACATGGTGCGGCTGCGAATCTGGCGATAGAGTTTGGAAAATTCGGATGGCGAGACCCGGTCCCATCCCTCCATCACCACCCGCAGAGCGCTGTCGGCGACAAAGCGGGGATCGCGGGCCCGGTGCAGAACCTCCCGCCAGGGATGCCGCACCGGCTGGGCCGAACTCAACGCTTCTCCCGGCGTACTCGTCATCATCGCCGGATCACCGCCGTCGCAGCCCCAGCACGCTCATGAAGAAGCTCGCGAAAATTGTCTGCGCCCCCAGCGTGAGAAACAGCGCGGAAGGAATCACCAGCCGCATGGTGTGCGCATAGTCGAGCGGCCCGAAGTGCTGGCTTCCCCACGTGCTCACGGCGTACACCGCCGTCGCCAGCCCGGCGATCGTCAGCAGCGTCCCCACCGCCAGTCCAACTTCGAGCGTAATGTATTGGAACAACTTGTCCAGAGTCCGGTCGGGGGGCAGCAGACCTTCCGAGATCGCAAAAAATTTCGTAAACACCGCGAACGCGATAGCCTGAAACCCCAGCAGCACAAACGCAGCCGCATAGACCATGGTGTGAACGTCGAACGTCACGCTCCCCACCGTCCTCTGCGCCGGCAACAACCACAGGCCCAGCAGCGATCCCACCAGCATGAGCGCCATTCCCGGGTACAGGAACAGCCAGCGCGGGCTGTACAGCAGAAAGAAGCGCAAAGTGCGCCAGCCATCCCGCCAGGTCCTCAGATGAGGCGGACGGCTCCTCCCATCCGGCGAAAGCGTGGTCGGCACTTCCGCAATCCGCATGTCGAGCAGCGTGGACTTCACCACCATTTCGGTCGCAAACTCCATACCGGTCGTGCGCAGCCCCATGCGCTCGTAGGCATCTTTGCGAAAGCCGCGCATGCCGCAGTAGAAATCTCCCACCGGACTCCGGAAAAACAGCCGTCCCAACCGCGTGAGTGCCGGATTGCCGAAGTAGCGGTGCAGCGGCGGCATCGCATCCTTCTGAATTCCTCCGCGAAAACGATTGCCCATCACCAGGTCGCTGCCCTTGCGCAACTGTTCCACAAACCGCGGGATGTGTCCAAAATCGTAACTGTCGTCTGCGTCTCCCATCACGACGTACTTGCCCAGCGCAACCGCAATCCCTCCCATCAGAGCGTTACCGTATCCCTTGGCGCGCACATTCACCACTCTGGCGCCCAACCGTTCCGCAATCGCCACCGAACCGTCGGTGCTGCCGTTGTCCGCGACCACCACTTCTCCGGCAATGTTCGCTTCCCGCATCGCCCGCTGCGCCTTGACGATGCAGGTCTCCAGCGTCTCCGCCTCGTTCAGGCACGGCATCACCACCGATACTTCTATGGTTTCCGTCTGTTGCACCGGCATGGTCACCGTAACCGGCTGACGATCCAATTCCGCCCTCAGGGGGACACCCACGATTCGAACTCCTTCTGCAGAGATCTAGCGCAGCTGCGCACTTCAAAAGTTGCTGAAATGATACAGGAACGTCAAGGATGCTAGGGTGTGAAAAAGTAGGCGTAGTAATTCGTGTCCGAAATTTTTTTCCACCGCGGTTCCTTCGCGCTCGCCGGCGGATTCCACGCAATCACTGCCCTCGCCCCGGTGCTGCTGAGGCGCTCATACGCCAAGGCTTGGCGTTCCGGCGATGAGGCCCAAAATTCGCGAGCCGGTAGTCCCGAAGCCGCAGCCTCGGCGATAATCCGGAACCGCCCCAGGCGCGCCCAATGGTTAAGATTTCCATAGCCCACGACCGCGACCTTATCTCCCGCCCGCAACCCCATGCGTTCCAAACCCAGCGCGGCGATCACCTGGTCTTTCGGCGATGGTTCTGCACCCACTGTCAAATTTCTGTAACCCTGATCCACCAGGTGCGCACCAAGCGACAAAACGATACTCACGGCCACAGCCGCAGCCACATATTTCGCGACGCGCTCCAGCTTCTCGTCCTTCGGCAGTCGAATCCCGGCAAAGATTGCCACCCACAACAGAACCAGCGACGCGCCCACGTATCGCGTGATGACCAGCACCAGTGAGTAAGCCGCCAGACTGAGGCACGCGGCTGCCAGCAATGGCCAGTTGGACGCAATCGCCCTCTGCGTTGGCTTGCCGCCGATGAAAAGAAAAATGAGCGCGCCGGCGAGCAATCCCAACTGCCCAAGCAGCAACTTCTCGTACACAAAGGCGCTCTGCAGCAGCACCCGCAGTTGCGCTCGCAGATTCAAGCTCGGCTTCACCCCCTCATTCCAATACGACGGATCGCCCCACGGAGGGTAGGTCCCGCCCACCGGTTCGCCAAACTCAAACACCGGAGGATCGTCCAGAATCTGTCTGGTCGCGTGCCGCGGAGTCCCGCTCCCGGCCGGCTCGCCCTGCCAATGAATCTGCGGCGTCCCTGGGCTCACCATGGCGGCATAGGCCAGCTTTCCCGTATCGCCAAACGTAAACCGTCCCTTTGCCTTCGAGAGAGCAACGATGAAAGGCGCGCTCACCGCCAGGAACACCACCGCAGCCAACACAACGCCGAGTATTCTGGCTTTCGATCTTTTCCCGGAGAACAGCAAGAGCGCAAGAAAACCAAAGCCCACCGGGAACATAATGCCCTTGCCCAGATAAGCCGCTCCGTTCAGAGCGCCAAACAGCGCGAATTTGCCGTAAGACTGGTGGCCCCGCAACTCCACCAGGTAGGCTCCAATCAGAAACAGGATGGCGGCCACTAGAAGATCTGGAGTAACTCTGCCAAGATCGATCAACACCAGCGAGCACCATAGGAAGAGACTGTATCCCAGCGCCAGCAGAGCGCCCTCGGGTAAGGGAGCAGAATCATCCGGAGCGGCCGTGCCCTCCTCCCGCAGCACCCGCAAAACCGAATAAAGGAAAAAACGAAAACAGAAAAGAGCTCCCACATAAATGACGAAGTTCACGATATGGACGGTAATGAACTCCCACCAGATCGAAGGTTTCAGAAGGTACAGAGCGAGCCCCAGGCACCACGAATACAGCGGGCTCCAGTAGCCGTTGATGGCCATAGCCCAGTCGCCGCGCATATACGCGTCGCCGATGTCCAGGTACGACACGCCGTCCGAAATCATGCAGTATCGGCAGATCCAGGCCTGCGCAGCGCCCAGCCCGATGCAGAAGATCAGCAACGAGCGCTCGGTGAACCAGGCTTTCTTCGCGGCATCCATCGTTTCTAAGGTAGCTAAACTACCCGATGAGCTCCTTCGTGATACTTCGTGCCCTTCGAAGTTGTTGCTCTTCTTTTCCATTCGCAAGACAGCCGCCCCCACCTTACTGTAAAATTAATGTCGACGGAAGAGAGTCGAGACGCAGCCGCAGTCTTCCAGAGTGGATCCCCGCAGTTCCGGGCAGGATTTCGGAAAACATTCCATCCACAACATCCGCGGGAGCGGATCGCGCAGCGCAATTTTGAATATCGAAGAGATCAGGAGACATCCCACATGGCAGTAGGCGCCAAGATCGCAAAAACAGCCGACCGCAAGAAAATCATGGACACCACCAAGAGCACCGATTGCCCCAAGTGCGGCAAGACCACGCGCATCGTCAAGCGCGTCAAAGACCGCGAACGCGGCGTCCCCGGCGGAGTCTACATCTCCTGCTCGGCCTGTGAGTTCTTCGAGAAGCTGTAAGGGAGGACCACCAAACTCCAGCCGCGAAGCGGCGGAATGTGATAGCCCGGCACGTCAGTGCCGGGTAAGGTCGGGAAAAGCTCGCGAGTCCCGCAGGGACGGCACCAGAAACTTGGCGCCATCAGCGCTTGAGGAGTAGATGCTGACGAAGCACAGCCTCGATGTACGCGGATCGGGATACCCTGGCAGCGCGCGCCAGCCGATCAACTTCTCGCAAGACGCTTGAGGAGAGAAACACCGTAATTCTCACTTTTTGCGAGGCCATGTGATCAAGTCTTCGGCAGACTCGGCCACGCACTTTAACCCTACTCGCCGATCTCCCCCAGAATCGCCCTCGCTTCCTCCGCCGGATCGGTCGCTTCCGTAATCGGCCGCCCCACCACGATATGGCTGGCTCCCGACGCGATGGCCTCCGCCGGAGTAGCGACGCGCACCTGATCTCCCACGTGCCCGCCGGCCGGCCGCACGCCCGGCGTGACGATCGCGAACCGGTCTCCCAGTTCCGCGCGCAGCGTAGCAGCTTCGCGGGGAGACGTGACCACGCCATGGCATCCATTCGCCAGCGCAATCGTGGCCAGACGGACCACGCTGTCCGCGACCGTCCCCTGCATGCCGATCTTTTCCAGATCGTTCCCGTCCATGCTGGTCAGCACGGTCACGGCGAGCACCATCAGCTCCGGGCGTGCCTGCGCCGCATCGACAGCCGCGCGCAGCATCTTGCCGCTGCCCGCCGCATGCACAGTCAGCATGCTGACGCCCAGGTTCACCGCTTCGCCCACGGCCGCGCCCACGGTGTTCGGAATGTCGTGGTATTTCAGGTCGAGAAAGACGCGCCGCCCCGAAGCCACCAGATCCCGCACCACCTGCGGCCCTTCGGCGGTGTAGAGCTGCATGCCGACTTTATAGGTCAGCGCGGAGTCTCCCACCGCCGCCACGATCTTCTGTGCCGCGGCGGCGGTGGAAACGTCCAGTGCGACAATGAGCCGCTGGCGCGGATCAAGCCGCCGGTAGTCTATGCCACTGCTTGGGATACTGGGCAAAATTGCTGGCATCCCAGCCAGTTTAGAGTCTTTACGGGAGTTTCGCCAGAGGGGGACGGTTCATGGCGACGGTTTGGAGGGTTTGAATGGCGTGATGAGCCAGTTTCTGGTCGGCAGGTTTGACCAGATCCAGGCGTACCCGCTGCAGACCACGCGCCTTGAATTGCAGCGCCTGGGCAGCCCCGTACGACAGGTCGATAATCCGACCCGGAACGATGGGTCCGCGGTCATTCACCCGGACCACGACGGCCCGGCCATTGCGCAGGTTCGTCACCTTCACGTAGCTTCCCATGGGAAGCTTCAGGTGAGCGGCGGTCATGTCGTACATATCGTACGGTTCGCCGCTAGCCGTAGGTTTGCCGTGAAAAATCTTGCCGTACCAGGACGCTGTCCCAACTTGATACGGTTTGGTCTTGTCGACCTGTTGGCGGACTTCGGGTCTTGCTTGAACGGAACTAACTGGAGCCGCTGTCGCCTCCGAGATGTTCGGTCCCTGAGCCGCTCCCAGGCCGACGATCATAGAAGCGATCGCCAGTCCACGAGCTATAAATCTTCGCATTCAGTTCTCCTCGCATACTCAAAAGTGCCTTGGCCATTTGGCTGGTGTTACGCTGCAGTTTGTAGATGCTATCGGCCTGCCAAACCCCTGTCAAGGCGATTAGGGGCCTCGGCCGATGACCTCCTAGTTATCGATGTCTCACGTAACCCATTGGTAATTTAGGTAGATGCAGGAGATGCCCTTTGTTTCAGGAAGGTTACGCGTTTACTAAAAGGTAAATAACTAAAGGCCAGTGGCAGTGTAGAATTTGCAACTTAAATGGAATCAATAACTTACAGCCTTTAAGTCAGCAACATGCATGGAATCATGTATTTACAGCGTAGACTTCGAAGTCAGGCCCGAGGATTTTTTTCTCGGTGCCGCCTCCAAAAGTAACTTCCGCGAGGTGACCGATATGAGATGCTGAGTCCTGAACCGGGTCGATCTCGGACTCGCTGAAACGGAAGGTCATGCCCGAAAAGCCACCCATCATACTCACGATTGCGGGGTTCGATCCCTCCTCCGGAGCCGGCGTCACCGCCGACATTAAGACCATTGCCGCCCACGCCTGCTACGGGGTGGCTTGCATCACCGCCATGACGGTGCAGTCCACCTCCGGCGTAAGGCGGGTTGAGACCCTCGATCCCGCGCTGGTTTCCGACACTCTCGAAGAGCTGGCTGCGGACCTCGACATCGCCGCCGTCCACATCGGCATGCTGGGATCGGGGAAGGTGGTCAAGGCCGTGGCCGACTTCCTCTCCCGCCGCCCGGCCAGCCAGCCCGGCAACCGCCCTGGGAGTCGCCCCCAGAAGGCGCGGCTGCCGAATATTGTACTGGATCCCGTCCTTAAGGCCTCCTCCGGCGCCGACCTTTTGGACGCTGCCGGAACCCGACTGATGATCGAACGGCTGATCCCCCTGGCGGACGTGGTGACGCCCAATGTTGACGAAGCCGCCGTCATCACCGGGCTCAAGGTCGAGGATCTAGACGAAATGCGAGCCGCCTCCGCCAAACTGCACGACTTGGGTGCCTCCGCCGTGGTCATCACCGGAGGCCATCTCGAGAAAGCCATCGATCTGCTGAGCTTCACCACTCAGCGCGGCACAGAGCAGCAAATCGAGCAGGAGGTCTTCAAAGCCGAGCGTCAGCGGTCGAACTCAACCCACGGCACCGGATGCGCCTTCGCCACCGCCATGGCCTGCCACCTAGCCATGGATCGTGGCCTCGCCGAAGCCGCCCTCCTGGCCAAGACCTACGTCACCGCCGCCATTTCCAACGGACATCCCCTGGGTCGAGGAACCGGACCAGTCCACCATCTTTACCGAATGAGCGAACAAAGGCGCGCCGCCGGATCAGGCAGCAGCGAATTGTAGCCAGGGATCGTTCGACGTGGAGGAGCGGCGCTGAAGCAAGCGCGGAAGAGCGGCGCTGAAGCAAGCGCGGAAGAGGGCGCTGAAGCAAACGTGGAAGAGCGGCGCTTCAGCGCCGCGTAAAAGGGAACAAATCAATCCGGGCTTTAGCCCCGTGGTCTATTCTCGATCGCTCTTGGAAGGTCCCTTGAGCAGAATCCCCGCCACAAACGCGGCCGTCGCCGCCAGCAGCCATTCCGCGCGGTAGAACTGAATGGCCTGCCAATCCACCAGGGTCTTAGCCGTGAGCAGTCCGACCAGCAATGCTCCAGCAACGCAGCCCAAGCCAATCACGAATGCGATGAGCGATCCCGCCGACAGACCGACCCAGCTCTGGATCTCGTGGAAGTGAAGATAGCGCAGCCAGGACGGAAACTTGATCTTGCTCCAAGTCTTCCCCGACGCCACGCCCGCCACGAACCCATACACCCGGGCCACTCCCTGTTCCCAAAGTCCGGCGATCGCAGCCGCGTCCGCCTGGGCGGCATGGCTAAGAGCCTCGGGACGTCGGCCGCCGCAGGTGTGGCAAAAGCGCGACCCCAGCAGAAACTCCGTGTTACAACGCGGGCAGGCTTCGGCCATGGTGGGGATTATGGGGAGGGCCTCCCGCACGACCATGCCATCCGCGACCACCGGCGAGGGCGGCCGCCAAAATTCCTGCTGTGTTTGTTGCGCTACTTCCGACATAGTTGAGATTCCTACGGCGAAAACCTTAAGCTGTTCTTGGCATTCCAACCGCCAAAGCCAGCTCCACCCTAAGTGCCCCAGCGACAAATACTTGCATTTTTTCCCAACCCTCGCGCGACGACCACGCAAGCAATAATTACGCGCGCCAGCGAGTAAAGATGCGCCGGTTACGAAAGCCCATGAACGCACATAACGCCCAACATCCGCGTCTGACCCCACATCCAACGTCTGTCAAGGTGCGGGAAGCTCAATGAGAACGATCAGGAAGCCTGAATCTCCACAGCTCTGAATCAGCATCCAAACTGCAGCGCCGCTTCTCCTCCGAGCTCCATTCGGAGGGTCGGGCGCAGACAGTTCAAATGAGCCTTCCCGCATCCTGGATCAGTCTGTAGCTGGGCAGATTATAGGGTCGCCCAGGCACTCGCACAGGTAGCGCGGACGGCACATAGATGACGTTCTTGGTTCCCGACGCGCAGGCGCAATGTGGGGCCAGCGACGCCCGCATGTGGGGACAGCCGCCATCGGCTGTCCGTCGAGCGCAGCTCGACTTTGTTGTTGGAGGCTCGACTCTGTGGACGAACCCCAACTTCGTTTAAACTTTTAGGAGACACTCGATCCGTGACCGCCCATCCTAATCTCCCGAAGCGTACTCCCAGCGCTAATATGCCCTTGATCCTTCTCTGCCTCCTGCTCGCGTCTTGCCTTCCCGCCCTAAGCCAGTCGCAGCCTGTCCCCGCCGCCGCCCAGGGTGCCCCGCACGATCCCCAGACCGACGCTGCTTTCGATCATTTCTACAACATGGAATACGACCGCTCGACCCAGGAGTTCGAGAAGATCGTCGAGAAACGTCCCAACGATCCCTTTGCGCTCAACCACCTGCTGACTGTGGTGTTGATGCGCAACCTCTACGACACCGGTGGCATGAATACGGGGGACTACAGCAACGACAGCTTCATCGGCCGCGCGCCCCGCCCCACCGACCCGAAAGTGAAGGAGCGGATTAAGGAACTGGTCCGGCGCGCGGAAGCTCTGGAAGATCATGAACTGAAGGCGAATCCGACAGATGTGGACGCCCTCTATTGCCGCGGAGTCACCCGTGCGCAATTCTCCGTTTATACCGGCCTGGTCGAGCGCGCCTGGTTTTCCGCCCTGCGCAACGCGGTCGGGGCGCGCCACGACCATGAGCACGTCCTCGAAACCGACCCTACTTTTCTCGACGCCAAGTTGGTGGTCGGCACCCACAACTACGTGATCGGGCGCCTGCCCTGGAGTGTGAAGGTAGCCGCCGCTTTAGCCGGCTTGAGCGGATCGGCCGACAAGGGCCTCGAGTATCTGCGCGAAGTCGCCAAGAGCGACGGCGAAAACTCGGTCGACGCCAAAATCGTGCTGTCCCTGTTTCTCCGCCGCGAGCATCAGTATGACGAGGCGATCGGCTACATGAACGAACTGTCTGTGAAGTATCCCAAGAACCATTTGTTCCTCACCGAGGTCGCCAACCTGCAACGCGCGGCGGGACGTCTGGATGAGGCCGAGACCGCGTATCGAAAAGTCTGGCAGAACGGACGGGAAGGGAAGTACGGCACCCTGCATTACGAACTCGCCGCCTGGGGTCTGGGCGAATTATTGCGCAGCAAGAAAGATCTGGCCGGCGCAGCCACTGCCTATGACTTGGTCAACGATGCCCCCAACCCCGATCCCGACATCCTGCAAAAGGCCAACCTGGCCGCCGGAGAAATGTACGACCTGCTGCAGAAACGCGATCTGGCCATGAAGAAATATCAAACCGTTCTGGCCGGCAACGCCAACACCGGCCCCGCCGACCAGGCCCGTCGCTACATCAAAGAAGCCTACCGGGAATAGGCATTTTCCTGGGTCAATGTTCATGTCGAGGAGGGTTTATGTGGGGACGGCCGCCTCGGCGGTCCCGCCAAGCGCAGCGAGGCGGCTTTTGCCGGGAAGCATACGCCTCGTCGCCTTCTTTCAAATAAATGCCGGGTCGAGCTTAGCCCGACGGACGGCCGAGGGCAGCCGTCCCTACATAGCCCCCCATGGAACTTTCCTCCCCCATTTGCGTATCATCAAGCAGGGGAGGCGAACTATGTACTGCAACTACTGCGGAAAAGTCATTCAGGACGACGCGGCCGTGTGCGCCTATTGCGGCGTTCGCGTGGGCGCTTCGCTGGCCCGGACCAGGCTGGTGCGTCCGCGCCTGGGACGCAAGGTCGCGGGCGTATGCCTCGGCTTCGCGGAGTACTTCGACATCGACGTCACCGTGGTGCGGATCGTCTGGCTGGTCACCGCGATCATGACCTGCGTCGGTTTCATTCCCTACTTCATTGCGTGGATCGTGATGCCGGAAGAGCCGCTGCTGCTTCCCGCGCCCGCCGCCGCGCACCCGACGCCTAACATATAGACCGTCTCCAGCATATAGATAGTCTCCAGGCACACGTCGGACCGAGCCGGGCCCAGAGGTCCGGATCGTCGAGACGGATCGTCATCGTCTAGGAGCAAATCGTGGTCGTGACCTTTCACAAAAGGTATTTCGCCGTTGGGCTGATCGTGGCGATGGCGGTATGGTCAGCCAATTCCCAGACGACGGAGGACCATCCGTCCGCCAACACTGGCTCCAATCCAATCCTGGTGAACACTTGTCTGATTACTGACAACGTAGAACGGCTGGTTCAGTTTTACGAGCCCATCCTGGCCCTGAAAGCTCAGAGGTTTGGCAAGGACTACGCCGAGTTCCAGACCGGAGCGGGAGTACTGGCGATTTTCTCAGCAGCGGCTCAGCAGAAATATATTCCAGGCTCGGCCGAGGCAGGGAAGAACAAGAGCGCAATCCTGCAGTTCCGGGTCACCGACGTCGACAAGGAATACGCCAGATTGCAAAGCATGGTGAAAACCTGGGTCAAGCCCCCGACCACACAGCCTTGGGGGACTCGCTCCATCTACTTCCGCGACCCCGACGGCAACCTCGTCGATTTTTACGTGCGCGTCAAGCCTTAGTACCGACGACATCGGTTAAATTGTCTGCATGCAGCCCGCACCTTCGCAGAAACTCAAAAGCAGCGACGCCGAAATCGCTTACTGGACGCTCGGCGCAGGCACCCCCGTCGTACTGCTTCATCCTTTCCCCGCCCATCATGAATTCTGGCTCCCCGTGGCCGAGGCTCTGTCCACGCGCTATCGCATGATCCTGCCCGATCTGCGTGGACACGGCGAGTCCGCTGTCGGCGAAGGTCCCGCTACGATGGAGAAACACGCCGCCGACATCGCCCGCGTCATGGACGACGCCAACCTCGGCCGCGCTCCGCTGGTCGGCGTCTCCATCGGCGGCTACGTGCTCTTCGAGTTCTGGCGCAAACATCGCGGCCGGGTGGCGGCGCTCGCATTATGCAACACCAAAGCTCCCGCCGATGGCCCCGAAGCCCGCGCCGGACGTCTGCAAGCCGCCAACGACGTTCTCGAGCGCGGCTCCGAACCTTTTTTCGAGTCCATGATTCCGAAGCTGATGGGTAGGACCACTCGAGAGACGCGCCCCGACCTGGTCGAGGGCGCGCTGCGCATGATGCGCAAGATGTCCAAGGAAAACATCGCGCAAGTGCAGCGCGGCATGGCCGCCCGCCCCGATTCCATCGAGACCCTGAAGACGATCAACATTCCCACGCTGCTCGTGACCGGAGACGAAGACCTCATGACCGGCGTGAACGAAGCCGAGTTGATGCGGAGTCACATCGCCAACAGCCAACTGCGGGTGATCCCGAAAGCCGGACACTACTCACCCTGGGAGCAGCCGCAAGACGCCGCCGAACTTCTCCGCCAGTTTTTGGATGCAGTCGTCCGGGCCTAACGGATACAATCTTCTGTGAGTTGTGACGGTTTCTTCTCTGGAGGATGAGTGCCTATCGCTCGCTTGAACCGGGAGACCTTACAACTCTTAGCCGACACCCGTGTCGAAGAAGCTGGGGTGCTGCTTCAGCACGAGCACTGGACGGGTGCGTATTACTTGACTGGGCTCGGCGTAGAATGTGCGCTAAAGTCATGTTTGGCACGTGCAGTGCGGCAGCACGATTTTCCGGACAAGAGTTTCATCAACAAAGCCTATACCCATACGCTGGAAGAGTTGGCGAAATTGGATGGGGAGCTCTGGGTTCGGTTGAATGACGAGATCGATATGGACGCCGCTCTCCGTGACAACTGGAGGACCGTGCGCCAATGGGACGACGAGAAGCGCTACGGAGTCGTTGAGGAAGCAGAGGCAAAGTCCCTCTATTCGGCAACTACGGAACCGGTCTCTGGCATGCTGGAGTGGATTCGGCGGAGGTGGTAATGGCTAATGTGACGATGGGCCTTACGGACGAGGACGTGGCGTTTGGAAAAAAACTGTGGCGTGAACTGGGAACCAAGGACTCGCCATTTCCAGTCAAGGGGATGTTCTGGTTACTCGAAGGCGAGTGGCATCTTGTCATTGCCAGCGACGTTGTCGAGAAACAGGGACCGCGCGACGCGTATCGAGAACTCGACAGAGTGGTGCGTGTGTCGCCTGCAGATTCGTCGCAGATCTCGAAAATTGATTTGATTAGTCCAAGAAGTCCCCTCTACGAGGCGTTCCGTGCCCTATGGGCGAACACCCCCCCCGAGCGAGTGGAGGGCAGAAGGTTGGCGAGTTCGCAGGTAGCCGGCATGTATGTCGAGGATGTTTATTTTTATGGCGTGCTTTGAAATCAATGAACAAGGCTAGGCTTCTCCTTGCCGTCTTCGCATGTGCAGTCTGCGCCTACGCGCAGACTCCTCCTCCCCGCCCGCATATCCTCGGCATCGACCACGTCGCGTTCTACACCACCGCTCCCAGCGGCGTGAAAAAACTCTACGGCAATGTCCTCGGCCTCGCCTCCGTCGCGCCCGTCGAACCGGGCGGCAAGTTGAGGTATGTGGTGGGCGCGCAGTGGGTCGGCTTCAGCCCTGCGCCCGATCCCAAGGCCACCGACCGCATGGATCACGTGGCCTTTGCCACCGACGACGTCGTCGGTTTTCGCCGCTACCTGACCGAAAAGGGATTGAACGCCTCGAGTTTTTACAAGCGCGCCGACCACGCGTTGAGCTTTACCATGGCCGATCCTGACGGACACCGGATCGAGTTCGTGCAGCGCCTTCAGAGCGCAGCCCCGCCGACGGCGGCTGCCGGAGTGTCGCGCCACATGATTCATGCCGGATTTCTGGTCTACCACCGCGAAGCCGCGGACCATTTCTACCGCGAAATCCTCGGCTTCCGCCCCTACTGGCACGGGGGAATGAAGGACGACGTGACCGAGTGGATCTCGATGCAAGTTCCTGATGGTACCGACTGGATCGAATTCATGGTGAACCAGCCCGAGCACGCCGACCTGCAACTGACCGGGGTGATGAATCACATTTCGCTCGGCGTCGCCGACATCAAGAAGGCGCAGGCGACCCTGGAATCGCACGGCTGGAAGCCGCACGGCGACGAGAACGCTCAATTGGGCAAAGACGGCAAGTGGCAGCTCAACCTGTACGATCCCGACTTGGTTCGCGTGGAGCTGATGGAATTCAAACCCGTGCAGAAGCCGTGCTGCTCAGAATTCACCGCCGAGCACCCGTCGGAATGAGAGCAGCCAGTGCGTCATTCCTGATCGCGTCATATCTTCAGGAAGATTCGCTTTCGCCACAACAACCACAGCAACGTCCAGCAAAACAAAACGGCCGCCACGGAGTAGATCAGCGACGCGTTGGCGGCGCTCGCGCCCAGCGACATCAGCCACGCTTGCGCGGCTTCATGCCAGCTCATCGTACCTCCGCCCGGGCTTTTCACTGTGAAGGAATAGCCGGGGCCATAAACCAGAGCATCCGCCACGAACCCCGCGATTGCGTTCATCCCAAAAACGAGGATCGGCATCGTCCAAACCCCGCGCCACTTCTTGATCTCCACCGCCCAGTACAGAAAAGAGAGAAAGATCAGCGCGAACCCGCCCGTGAGCAGCACGAACGAACTGGTCCATAAATTCTTGTTGATAGGGAACCAGCGATTCCAGACGAGACCCGCGGCCAGAACTGGGACGCCGGCGCACAGCATTCGAAACGCTTTTGTGCCGGGAGTTTTTTCTGACCGCAGCCAATGTCCGGTCAGCACTCCCATCAGGATCGTTCCAATCGCGGGAATGGTGCTGAGCAGTCCCTCGGGATCACGCACGCCGTTGTACAGACGTCCCATGAACAGCTTGCGATCCAGCCAGGCAACGATGTTGCGCTCGGGATCCATGAAAGGAATGTCGTGTCCCGGAACCCCAAAGCCGGGCACTGGCACGAAACGCATCAGGGCCCAATAGCCGACCAGGCATCCTCCTAGGACGATCGCCTGCGTGCGGCGGTTGGTCCAAAGCACAAGAATTGCGGCGACCAGGTAGCAGAGCGCAATGCGCTGCGTGACTCCATAAATGCGCCAGGTGTGCACGTCCAATCCAATGAGCGGAGAAACGTTCACCAGCAGGCCAATGGCAATCAGGATGACCGTGCGGATGAGAACGTGATTCAGAATTTTCCGCGGCGACTCGCCACGCCGCAGGCGGGCCGCGAACGAGAACACCATGGACACGCCCACCAGAAAAATAAAAGACGGAAAGATGAAATCGGCCGGTGTCCACCCATTCCATTCCGCGTGTTTGATAGGCCAATAGGCGAGATCGTCGCTGCCTGGGTTATCGACGAGAATCATGCCGGCAACAGCCAGGCCGCGGTAGAGGTCGACGCTCATGAGCCGCTCGGAGGGCTGCTTCGAGATTTCGCCTGAGCTAGATTCGGTTTGAGCCAGCGGGTGTGCGGTGACCATCATGGGCCATCAATATAGCTGTGATCTTTGCCCCTGTCACCTCCGCAAACGTATTTTGATCCGCTTTTTTCACTGGCTGAGATTCAGAACTGAGAACCGAGAACTGTCGTTTTGCTACAATCTCATCGCCATGATTGACGCTTCTTTAGTGAAGGGAAAAATCGTCGCCACCTGCAAGGGCGACGGGCCCGCGGTAGATCTTAGCGACGCCACCAGCCGGGTGTTTCTGGTGACCCTCGAGATCACCAAGATCATCGAGCAGGAGTCTCTCGACATCAGCTTCTACGGTTCGCCCGACGGAGCGACCTGGGGCGCAAAATCCATCACGGCCTTCCCCCAGAAATTTTACTGCGGTGAGTTTCCTCTTTTGCTTGACCTGACCTCGCATTCGGACGTGAGGTTTGTCCGCCTTCACTGGGAAGTCGCGCGCTGGGGACGCGGCACCGAAACGCCCATGTTTGAATTCGATGTCCGACTTAAGGAAGTCCCGGCGAACATTCTCAAAGAAGCCGCGGCCGAAGCCAAAGCGCTGGCGTAGCGGCGGACGCATTTCGTCCGCCCGCCTGAATCAAAGTCGTCAGAATCAAGCTCATCAGAATCGAGCGTCCGTCAGAATCAGCGAACGAGCCCGGACGAATGCGTTCGGGCCTACGTGACCTTCGATCCGATAATATTGAACTCAGAATGAAAACTGAGGCCCCAGTCATCTTGCGTCCGGCGCGCAACGTGCGCGGCAGTGTGCAGCTGCCCGGAGACAAATCCATTTCCCATCGCTACGCCATGCTGGCGGGCATCGCCGAAGGCCCGTCGCGGCTGGAGAATTACTCGACCGGTGCCGACTGCGCCAGCACCCTCGGTTGCATGCGCTCGCTCGGCGTGGCCTGGGAATGCAAAGCGGGGAACCTCATCGAAGTGCAGGGCCGCGGCTTGTCGCTCTCCGCTCCCTCCAACGCGCTCGATTGCGGCAACTCCGGTTCCACCATGCGCATGTTGAGCGGCATTGTCGCCGGACAGACATTCACCAGCGAGATGGTCGGCGATGAGTCGCTCTCCCGCCGTCCCATGGCGCGCGTCATCACTCCACTCTGCGCCATGGGAGCGCAGATCGAATCGCACGACGGGAAGCCGCCGCTCCGCATCACCGGCGCCGCGCTGAAAGCTATCGACTACGCCATGCCCGTGGCTAGCGCCCAAGTGAAATCGTGCCTGCTGTTCGCGGGATTATTTGCCGACGGCGAAACTCGCATCGAAGAACCGCTGCGCACCCGCGATCACGGCGAGGTCGCGCTGCGAGCCTTTGGAGCGAAGCTCGAGCGCAAGGCTTGCGGCCAAGGCGGTGCAATGGGGCACGAAGTGCGCATTCGCGGCGGCCAGCGCCTGCGCGGCATCGAAGCCCGCATCCCAGGCGACCTGTCGAGCGCGGCATTTTTTCTATGCGCCGCAGCCTTGTTCCCGGGGTCGCAACTGACGGTCCCGAGTTTGCTGATGAACCCCACGCGCGCCCGCCTGCTCGACATCCTGATGCAACTCGGCCTGCGCATCTCGGTCACGCAACTTGACGAGATTCACGGCGAGCTGGTCGGATCGCTACAGGTTGAAGGCGGCAGCCTCACGCAAATCACGATCGCTGGCGCCGACTCGGCCGCGCTGATCGACGAGATTCCGGTGCTGGCGGCAATCGCTCCCTACACGGGGCAGGGAATTGAAGTCCGCGACGCCAAAGAACTGCGCGTCAAGGAATCGGACCGCATCGCAGCCGTGGCCACGAACCTCCGGCTCATGGGCGCGCAGGTCGAAGAACGCGAAGACGGATTGAAGATTCCCGGGGGCCAGACTCTGCACGGCGCCGAGCTAGACTCCTTTGGCGATCACCGCATCGCCATGGCCTTTGCGGTCGCCGCCTTGCGAGCTCAGGGCGAAACCCTGATCCGCGGCGCGGAATCAGCCGCGATTTCGTATCCTGCATTTTTTCAGACCCTGGAAGAAGTGACGGAGCGTTAAGCATGTCGGGACAGCGCCTGTCACCCCAAACTCGGCCTCTCCCAGCTTCAGAAGTAACTTCCGGTCTATTACCATCGTGACCTGCCCTCTCTCCTCCCGCCATAGAAAAATACTCATTAGCTGAGGGGTTCGCTCGCCTCGGTCTCAATTTCCATTGGGTTCAACTTTTCTGGGGGTGTGCTATGCGTTCCAAGTGGATGCTGTGTGTTGTTCTGGGGCTGGCTTCGGCGGCGTATGCCAAAGATCCCAAGCCTTATCAGACGGGCAAGCTCTTGCAGATGGATTCCGTGCAGTGTGGCATGGCCGAGAAAGAGGCCAAGAGTCTTGCCGGAGAAATGCTGGGCACCGACTCCGGCAGCAAAAAGACGCATGAGGTTCTTTGCCAGGAATACGTCCTGCAGGCTGAACGCGTGATCTTCCGCATCCGTCCGCGCGACGAGAAGCATCCCGTGCTTCTGCCCGTGGGCGAGCAGGCGCAATTCCGCCTGCAGAAAGACAAGATGCTGTTGCGCGTGGAAGATCTCGACAGCAAGGAGCGCGAGTACATCGTGGTCTCGATGACCCCGCGCACCGACAGCAGCACCGCGGAGGCCTCGCCTTCCCGCCCCAATCACCTGCAGTAACGCAATTCACAAACCAGAATGAAACGGCGCGGACTTGATCCGCGCCGTTTCCAGCAAGAGCCTTTGACCGCAGAGATCGCGAAGCAAAGCCGCAAAGTTCGCAGAGAGTGGCCGGGGTTGCTTTTCTTTGCGTCCTCTGCGGCCTTCCTTCGCGATCTCTGTGGTTACAGGCTCTTGCTGCTGGTCCCCCGCTGCACCTGTGATAGAGTATTGCCCACCGCAAAGGCCTGGCCGTGGGCCAGCCGAATCCACGCAGGTTTCGCTGTGCCGAAGGAGCATTCCATGAAGACCCTCCGTGATCTGGTGAAGGACCGCAAGGTGTATTCTGTCGAAGCCACTCGCACCGTGCTGGAGGCGGCGCGTTTCATGATGGAGCACAATATCGGCGCCGTACCCGTGCTGCGCAATGGAGATCTTGCCGGAATTCTTTCCGAGCGCGACATCATGAACCGCGTCGTGGCCGTGGGCCGCACTCCCGGAACCACCGCGGTATCGGAAGTCATGACCGCGAACCCGCGCGCCGTCCATGCCGACGAGACCATCGAGGAGTGCCTGTTCATCATGCGGGAGTTCGGATTCCGCCATCTGCCCATCGTCGACGGCAAGGATTTAAAGGGACTGGTTTCGCTCCGCGATGTGCTCATGGACCACGCCGCCGAACTGGAGCGCGAGGCCCGCAAAACCGCGTCGTAACAGCCGGACCTCAGACTTCAGACCTTGGACCTCTGGTGCCCGACGTCTGACGTCCGAGGTCCGACGTCCAACTTCGCTTTTTTCACTCCCGCTTCCGCAGTAAAACTTCTCCCGGCTTCGGCGGAAGCTTGAAGGGAAATTCAAATACCTTTCCGTCGAGCGGAATGCGCAGGATGAATTCTTCCTGCTTCTTCCATCCCCCGATCCACTTGCTGCTGGTGCTGAACAGCACCCACCCGTGGGCTTCGGGATTGCCCGCCCCCAGTTGCGTCGGACGCAAACTGTTTTTGCCGACGAACTCCTGCAGCTCCGCCGAATCCTTCAGGAATGCCTTCACGTAGGCCTCTTTTTCTTCTTTCTTTTCGGGATGCTTTTCCACTTCGCGCGCGGTCTGGCGATCCAACTCGTCGGCGTCGTTCTGCACTTTTTCGGCGAAGCCGTCGGGATCGAGCGCAGTCTGGGCCACCTGGAAGTGCTTCACGAACTCGAGAGAAATATTTTCGACGCCGACATCCAGCGTTCCCTGGCCCCGGTAGCGGACGGTGAGCAGCGCCGCAAAGAACGGTTCGTGCCGGCGATGAACTTTTTCCACTTCCTGGGAATCGACGCTCATCGTGATGCCAACGTCTTCGTACCACAGCCCGTAGTGATAGTGCCCGTCGTCGCTGCGCGAGAACGTGCAGCCGGGATGCTCCTCATCCCAGCGCACAGCGGGAATTTTGGGTTTGTCCTTGCGCAGGACGGCACCCGCCGCATCGAGCAACAGCAGGGAAGCCACGGCCAGCAGCAGTCCAGGTAAAACCAGCCCGGGTAGGACTAGGTTGAATATGCCCGGCCCACGCGGCGCGCGATGCCTGTGCGGGCGCATAACTCAATTCGTCGGTGTGGTTACCGTCAGGGTGACTGAAGGGTTGGTGTTGTTGCCCGAACCCGTGTTGCTCGAGACCACGCCATTGGCGTCGACTCCGATCACGGTGAAGGTATAGGTGTTGTCCGGAGTGATTCCGTTGTGTGTGGTCGTCGTATTAGTGGTGTTGCCGCATGCCGGCATCAGCAAAAGTGCTCCGCTCACCACAAAAAGAGCCAGCAAGCCCCACACCTTCCGCGATCGCTTTCTTCCCACCGCCGCGCCCAGTCCCACCAGCGCCAGCAGGGGGAAAGGAATCCACAGCGCGTAGAAGATTCGGGGTGGAGCAACACCCCTCGTGATGATGATCGGGCCGTAGGTGTTGATCGTGAGGCTTGAAGTGACGGTCCCGTTCACCGGCACGGGATTGGGACTGAACGAGCAATAGGGAGGAAAGGTCACCAGGGGCGTGATCGAGTTGCAGGACAGCGTCACCCCAGCCCCCGGGCTTAAGTACCCGTTGATCGGATTGATGCTGACGATGCCCACGGCGCCGTTGCCCGCGGGCACGCTGCCCGGCTGGACCGCCCTCTGTATGGTGACCGTGAACTGCGGCGCAACCGCCAGCACCGTCACGTCCTGCGGTGGCGTAGTTGTGGTCTGTCCGGGGGCGGTGCCGGTAATCGTGATGGAATATGGCACTTCCGCCGTGTCGCTCTTGGTCGTAATCGTAGCCGAGGCAGTGCCCGGGGCCGTCACCGTCGCGGGACTCACCACGCACGCGGGAGGATCGGTCAAGGTCCCCGGCGTCACCGCACAGCTCAGGTTGACCGTGCCGCTGAAGCCGTTAATCGCTCCCACCGTAATGTTCGAAGCCGAGGTACCGCCCGCCGTCACCGCATCGGGTGAAAACGACCCGGCCTGCAAGGTGAAGCTCCCCTGCGCGAACGCCGCAGACGGCAAAGCCAGACAGGCGGCCAACAAGCAAACGACCGCAAAGCCGGCACGCCGGCTTAGAACGATGAAGACGAACTTGAGTGGCGACCACTCGCACCGCTGCGCTTCAGATTGCTTCAACTCAGATTTCACCATGAGCAGGTTTCGGTTCAAGTAGCTCCGATAGCTTCGATAGCTTCGATAGCTTCGATTCATGGGACAACCCAAAGGCTGCCCGCTTCCGCCGACGAACTGCGCATTGCCAACAGCCACGACGGGCGCTCGCCGGGTAACGCAAAAATCAGCGTCTCATTTTACCGCAGACATTTCCCCAGAAACCACGCCGCACAGATCTCCGGAAGCTTCCCCGCGGAATCTTCCATACTACCATCATGCCGCGACCAGCCGACGGCGGAGTTCGCGCCGGAAGAAGAAAAGGCCGCCTCCCGCGTGGAAGACGGCCGTGGTGGTTCGTGTGAGCTAGTTGACAGTGAGCTTTAAGGTCGCGGAATGCGTTGCTCCCCCGCCTTGTCCAGATACGGTGATGTTGTACGATCCGGGAGGAGTGTTCGTTCCGCCACCCCCGCCACTGCTTCCACCGCAAGCCGGCAGCATCAGCAGTCCCATCAAGATTACGCCGAGGAACAGGAATCCAAAAAGGCGCTTCCGGCGCGGGCCACTTCCTGCGCCCAGCAGCGCGACGCCGCCAATCGGCAGGAACATCGCATAGAAAATCCGCGTGCCACCATTCGTGCTCGGAGCCAGCAAACCGCTGCTGGCCGAGCCATTCGTCGAGATGGTCAGGGTTGAGGTCACCGCGCTGGCGGCCGGAGTCACCGAGGTGGAAGTGAAGTGACACGCCGCGTGGGCCGGCATGCTCCCGCACGACAAGGCAACCGCCTGGCCGTAGCTGGAGTTTACCGATGACACGGTTACCGTAATCCCCGAGGTCGTCGATCCACTTGTGGTTGAGGCAGTCGTGGGCGACACCGCAACCGAGAAGTCGGCCGGGGCCGCTCCGACCTTGGCCACGAACCCGTCGTTTAGACCACCACCATAGTTGGCCTGCACAACTCCAGCGGTAGTTGGGAATCCAGTGGTGCTCGCGGTCATTCCGGCAAGGTAGGCGTTACTGCTGGAGTCGACAGCAATCGCACCGAACGGCCCCGTGATATTCCCGTTCGCCAGTTCCTGATTTTCAGTACCGCTGCCGCCCAGGAAGCTGGAGTATACGACGAATCCTGTATTGCTGAATTCCGTGACTAACGCGTCGGACGCGCCGTTCAGAGAACCGCCGCTGGTGACAGGATAGTTTGATGATGTGGCGGTGCCCGTTACATAGGCGTCGCCGAAGGAATCTAGCGCGATACCAGCCCCTCCGTCGTCTAGATTGCCACCGTAATACGTCGAGAATACGAACGCTGTTCCCCCAGCGTTCAACTTGGTGACGAATACGTTGGTTGCCGAATTGCCGCCAAGCGCGTTTTGCGCCGCATTGGCGGTAGGAAAGTTCGCGGAGTTCGTACTTCCGGTGACATAGGCCTCACCCGCGGCGTCCACCGCGATGCCGAGGGCATCATCGCTTCCGCTTCCACCGAGGTATGTCGAATACACCCACGCCGATCCGTCGGCCTTGACCTCGGTCACAAACCCATCGTCGGCGCCTCCGTAAAGCGTTTGAATAACGTTCGACGTTGTAGGAAAGTCATTTGAGTCGGTGATCCCGGCAACGTAGGCGTTGTTGGAACTGTCTAACGCAATGCCCGTTGCCACATTAGTGCTGGATCCTCCGAGATAAGTGGAATAGACAAGGCTCGACCCGGCGCTGGCGAGCTTCGTTACGAACGCGTCATCACCGCTGTGTGAAGATTGATAAGCGGACTTGAGAGGGAAGTTCGGCGATTGAGTTCCTCCGGCTACATAGGCATTTCCCGAACCGTCGACAGCGATAGCGTTGGCGGCATCATCGCCGCTGCCGCCTAGGTAGGTTGAATACACGAGAATTCCCGAGGAATTCACCTTCAGAACGAAAGCATCGTTGGCACCCCCGCCAAAGGTTGACTGAAAGGCTGATAGCGTCGGGAACCCCCCTGTTGCGCTGCCTGCGACGTATGCATTCCCGGTACTGTCGACGGCGATAGCGTTTCCGGAGCAGTTGCTAGTGGATGCCCCGGATGCCGAGCAATCTGGGCCCCCCAGGCCGCCCCCGGTGGCTGCGAATATGTCCGTATAGAGAAGAGCTGTTCCAGTGGAATTTACTTTCGTGACAAAGACATTAAAAGTGGGACCGGCTGGTTTGCCCCCGAATGACGGAGACTTCGTCTGTCCCGTGACGTACGCGTTGCCGGAGCCATCGAGAGCGATCGCAAACGCTTCGTCCTCTGCGCTGCCTCCGAGGTACGTGGCGTAGCTCAGCGCGGGATCGATCACCAACTCCCGGTTGCGATCATACGATCCCAAGGCAAAAGCCACCCGGTTGTTGCTTTCCTGCACGAATTCAGCGGCGATGCTCTGGCGCTTGCCATTGATCTCCTGATATGCGACCGGCTTGTGCATTACGACGTCACCCGCTGCCGACGAGAGCAGGAGATTGCCGGATACATCGGTTGCGATTTTGTGTGCGCCAGAGAATCCAAGATGAATCGCGGCCGGACTGGCACCGGCGGCGACGATGAAATCAAATTCCAACTGTCGCTGCTCGCCATGAAACGCCATGTTTACTCCCGGATAAACATCCCGGTAGGAAACTCCCGCGAACTGCTTCACTCCCTCCTGCCACTGGCTGCGGTCGCTGCCGATGTAGTAGTTAGTGACGCCCGGCAGTTGGTTCCCCGCGGCGATCTCGGGCCGCGCATTCCCGCCCACAAGATACATGCGAATCGCGGACGCGACGTTTTTCGTCCGCGGCGCCGGGGTCGCTTTCTCTTGCGCGAACCCGTGCTTGCCGGTGCTCCGGGCTGCCGACTGTGAGCCAGATTGCAGCGCGAAGACCGTGTCGTTGGCGGTGAGGAATACCGTGTATCCATTGCCCCGCGCCATGTACTTCACCCGCGGATCGGTCTGCCCCTGGTTCGCCTCAAACGCCAGCGGAAGCCCGCCCAGACTCTCGCGCACCCGGCCGCGTTCTTGCGCGGCGAGCGCTGGCGCCTGCCCAGGCGCTGCTGCAATCTGGCTGGCGGTGGAGCTTCCACGATGCGTGCGAAAACCTGCTGAGACCGCGATTCCGAGAGTTGCCAATACGGCTAGTCCGACAATCCAACCAGCAGGCATGAACTTTCTTGAGGCAGATGGGTTCGACACGACGATCCTCCTAAGGATGAAACCGTGAACAACAGTTCTGTGAAAAATCGACTTGGTCTTTAACTCGGCCTGTGGGGACAAACAAATCCCCAAGAACGCGCCTCAGTCCGTGAGGCAGCGAGGGTGCAAAGTTTTGCACTTAGCCGCGAGTATGGAATGGTCAACAGGCCTTGTCAACGAGGGGTAGATAGCAATTCAGGTACCACCAAAGTCCCCGGGCCGGGACGAATTGCCGCGCTTAAGCACGATTCTTTCCACCCGCCGCCTGCTCACATCGCTGAAGAAGTAGTCCAGGCCGACCCCGAACACCATGGCGATGCGCAACAGTGTGGGCAGAGTGGGAAACAACTTTCCCCTCTTACGGCCTTACTGCGGCTTTTTCTTGTTGAACAGCCCCATCACGGTGCTGGCAGGATTCTGGTTGCCTTTGCCGCTGGTCAGCCCTTTCAACAGGCCGGTTGCCATGCCTTTCACGTCCGGCACGAACTTCGGGTCGGAAGTCGTGCCCGCCACGGAAAACGGAATCCCCATTCCACTCACGGCGGCGTTCATTTTGAACGCAAGTTCGTTGGCTGGACTCACCGTCCCGCCCCCCGTGACTACGCCGATGGATGGCACGTTGAGATTGATGTTGTCGGCCTTCGTGCCCTCGGGAGCCACGCGAACGTCGGAACTGAAATTCTGAATGGTCGTGTCGTTGCCGGTTTTCTTTCCCGCCAGCGCGGAAATGGAGGAGAGTTTCGAGCCCAGGTCGAAATTGGCGAGCGTGGAGTTTTCCATTTTGACCGTCCCCACCGTAACCAACTTGTCGACTGGACCGTTGATCGCCATTTCGGTATTGAAGGTGCCTCCCTTCAGTGTTGCCTTGGGAGGTAATATGACGCCCAGGGCCGGCAGCATGGCCTCCAGATCGTCAACGGGCATGCCCTCTCCCTTCAGTTTCAAATCGATCGCAGTCACTTTGCCGTGCGCGTCGTAGGTGCCAGTCATGTGCGCGACGGCCTTGCCCATGGCAATTTCACAGCGCGGAATGCTGCCGGTTTCCTTGGCCAGATTATGCATCACCGTATAGGTCACCTCCACGGGTCTGCCTGCCGGCGATCCCTTCTTTACAACCTGTAAATTCGTGGCTGTCAGCTTACCTTCAGTTTTAGCTTCGTGGCCGTCGGACGTAACCGATCCGTCATAGTCAGCGATCCCCGCGATGCCCGCCGCCGGATCGATAAAGCCCGACGCTGCCAGGTTCATGTTCTTCACCGTGACCTTGGCTTCGAGCGGAGTCTCGGCGGCATTGTTGGAGTCGATTGGTCCGGCCTTGCCCTCGAGTTTCAGACTTCCGTCGGCCGGCAGTTCTGCCGTCATGCTGAAGGGAAACGAGGAGGTAAAAGAGAAGTTAATTACCTCAATATTAACCTTATCGTAAACACGAGGCTTCTCGCTCGATCCCTCCCGCGACACCGTGAGGCGTCCGTTATTCACGTTCAGTTTCGCCACCGACAAATTCGGATTTCCACCGGAAGAAGGAGTCGGGGAGGCCGCGGGTTTCGACGCGGACGGATTATTTCCGCCCAGGCTGGAGAAGTTCCACTTCTCGCCATTCTCCGATTTCACCAGGCCGATCTCGGGCTGGTTCAGCGTCAACTTAGTCACGTTCAGCGTCTTCGAAAAAATAAGCGGGATCAGTTCGACGCCCACGTTGAGCGCCTTGGCCTGCACGAACGGCGACTTGCTGAACGCCGGATCGTCTGCGATCGAAATATCGTCCGCGGATACGCTCCCCGAAAGCAGCGAGAGCGAAAGATTCCCCACCTTGACCGGCCGTCCCAGCGCGCTGGTGAGTTCCGACTCAAGCTTCGGCCGGAAGGTGTTGGCGTCGATGAAGAACGGAATAGCGATGGCAATGACAATGAGCAGACTAACGACGATGGCCAAAATTTTCAGGATGCGTTTCATGATGCGTACCTCCTGCCAGAACGGCAACTGCGGTTGTACTTGCGTGGGAGCGGAAGTAAGGCCTTGCCCGGAACCTTCTACACCGCAGAGTGTATCACTGTGGGCCTGCAATGACTCTGCCCTAAAGCTCTCGCCGTGATTCGCGCGCTTGACACTGGCATGACTCTCTGCTGTAGTGTCCGCCAGCGTACGCTTGGAATTCAAGCGGCACGCGCAAAGGTTGAGATGGTGACCATTCGTGATGTGGCGAAGGAAAGCGGATTCTCCTCGACCACGGTGTCGATCGTGCTCAACAATGCGCCCCTAGCCCGCTACATCCCTGCCGTCACCAAAAAGCGCATTGAGCGCGCCGCGCAGAAGTTGGGATATCGCCCCAACCAGTTCGCCCGCTCGCTGCGCAGCAAACGCAGCCACACCGTCGGCGTCATGGTCTTCGACATGACCGATCCCTACTGCACGCTGGTGCTGCGCGGCATCGAAAACACTCTTTACCAGTCCTCGTATCTGCCCATTCTGACCGACGTGCACAACGAGCGCAGCCGCTTCGAGCGCTATCTCGAGATGCTGCTCGACCGTCGCATCGAAGCTCTCATTGTGCTCGCCAACTGGCTTTTCCTCGACATCAACCTGCTGGGCGATCTGGAGAAGAGCAGCATTCCCACCGCGATGATTGGCTGCGAATTGAAAACCGACTCGATCAGTTCGGTCATCGTCGACAACGAGGTCGGTGGCCACATGGCGCTCGAACACCTGCACTCTCTGGGACACCGTAAGATCGCCTTCATCCGCGGCCCCAAATCGCTCACCGATAGCTCCCCGCGCTGGCGCGGCATCCGCAACTGCGCCAAGGAATGCGGATTGGAACTCGATTCCCGCCTAATCCTGGACCTGCCCGAATCGCGCGATCCCATGTCGAGCTTCGAATCGGGACATAAGCTGACCGAAGAACTGATCCGCCAGAAACGTCCTTTCACCGCCCTGCTGGCCTTCGATGATATGAGCGCCTTTGGCGCGATCCGGGCTCTCACCCGGGCCGGCGTACGCGTGCCCGAGCAATGCTCGGTGATCGGCTTCGACGACGTCGCAACCTCGGCGCTGTACACGCCGTCGCTTACCACCGTCCGCCAACCCATGGAAGCGATGGGAGCGTCCGCGGTCGGCATCGTAGTCGACGGCATCAACGGCGTGCTGGAAAAGCGTGAGATCTGCGCCACCCACCGCAAGGTGGCGCCCGAGTTGGTGGCGCGCGAGTCGACGCGCAGTGTTCTGTAACGCTGCCCCCGGAATCCCGACGCCCTCGGCCATTTCGTTTGCCGAAACAAAAACGATTTTGTCGGAAAAGGGTGTGATCCCGCTCACCATATCGCGCTTTTTACTTGACAGTAGATGTGCCATAAACGCACTATTCATACGATTTAATAACCAGCCGGAGGGGTTTCGCCAGTGCCTGGCGGAGCTGTCCTAGGCGATGTCCGTCCGAAAATATCCGTACGACAACGACAAGCCGAACCGGCACCACGACAGGCACGATGCATGGCAACGCCGGAGCGATAGAATATCGCGTTGCGACTTTGGATTTGGGAGACTGTCCATGAATAGGGGAAACGCCATGGCCAAGAAAGTGCGGAATTTTCTTTCGATTTGTATTCTTTTCCTCTGCGCGGGTTCAATCGCGCTTGCCCAAGCTGGCCGAGGCAGCATCAGCGGCCTGGTCACCGACCCCGGCGGCGCTCTCATTCAAGGCGCCAAGGTAGTCCTGCTGAACCCCGCCACCGGACTGGAGCAGCACACAGTCACGAGTTCGGCGGGACTCTACACGTTCATCTCCCTCAACCCCGGCGTCTACAAGGTCACCGTCACCCAGACCGGCTTCAAGAGCGTCGCCCAAGAGAAAATTACGGTCAACCTCGATCAGGTCACCGAGGTCAACATCATCCTGCAAGTCGGCGCCGCCAGCGAGACTGTTACTGTGACCGAAGGCGTCGAACTGGTTGAGCCCAGCAACTCGACCGTGGGCACACTCATCCCGGCCGAGGCCATCGACCGCGTCCCGTTGCTCTACCGCAACGTGTACGATCTCATCCAGTTGAGCGCGGGCGTGATTCCGGTCAACGGTTCGCCCAACTCGAGCGACTCGTTTCAGTCTGTTCAGAACATTTCACTCGGCCGCCCTGGAGTCGATGTCTCGGCCGACACTGTAAACGGCTCTCTGGTCGGGTCGATCTACTACATGCTCGATGGCGCACCTATCGGAGTTGCGGAAAACAACTCCGCTGCCATCATCCCGGCGATGGGTATTCCCGAGGATGGTGTCCAGGAGGTTCGCGTCGAAACCCAGAATACGCCCGCGACCTACCTGAGCGGCGGCGGTGGCGTGATCAGCTTGGTGAGCAAGTCCGGCACCAATAAGTTCCATGGCGACGCGTTCGGGGTGTTCCGGCCCGACGTTCTGTCCGCGAATGACTTTTTCAACAAGCAAACTCAGCTGAGCAGCGGCCAAAAGAACACGCCACCCTCCTTCCACCGGTACCAGGAAGGCGGGGCGATCGGTGGACCGATCAAGAAAGACAAGGTTTTCTTTTTTGGGGATTACGAGGTCACGCAACAGACGCAGTTCGAAGGCGTAGACTATTTTTCCGTCCCCACCAGCGCCGAAAGGATCGGAGACTTCTCGAAGATAACGGGTCAGCCCATCTACGATCCCACCAAGCCCGATAATCCTGACGGCACCCGGCAGCCATTTCCCGGCAACATAATCACCAACCCGAATCCCATTGGCTTGCTTTTCTTGGCGAACATGCCAAAGTGCAATCTCCCTGATCCCGTCACGTGCGAACAGGCAACCAGCGACGTCCAAAATTTCGGCCTGCCGGGCCTGGACCCGTACAAAGCACACAAGTTCGACGTCCGGGTAGATTGGAACAAGAGCGACAGGCAGCGCATCTTCACTCGGTTCTCCTATGACCACTTGTTCTTCGCCCAGGCCAATGTATTCCCGTCGCCCGGCTGGGACCCCAACTATGCCCAGAACCTGACCAACGGGCGCAACGTCGTCGTGGCCGACGACCTCACCCTTAATTCCTCTACCGTGCTGAATTTGCGCTACTCCTTTACCCGCCACCATGAGGCTCAGCAAGGGCAGCCATCCTATGGCAGCACCGACATTACGAAGCTGGGCTTTCCTGCCTCGTTGGCCGCGGAAGAAGTCGTCAAACAGGTCCCGATCGTCGCCTTCTACGATGTAGCCTCATCGAGCGGTGCGGAAGGAGTTGGCGGCACGGCTAACTACAATCTGTTTTTTTATGCCAGCGAGAACAGCGACGTCAGCGCCACCCTCAACAAAGTGCACGGCAAGCATGAACTCTCGTTCGGTTTCGAGTGGATGAAGCGCTATCTCAACGTTGGCCAGCCGCCTTCGCCCGCGGGCTTTTACGCCTTCGATGTCACCGCCACGAATCAGTCCGTCAACAATGGCGGAGGCGGCAGCGATTACGCTTCCGCACTCATCGGCATGGGCTCTACGCCCGGCAACGAACAGAACATAAACCCCAATTTCACCAAGGACGTCTTCGTTGCCGAGTCCAACCCTTATTACGCCGCCTTCGTGGAGGATACCTTCCATGTTTCCAAGGCGCTGACCCTCACCGCCGGCCTGCGCTGGGACATCTTTGCCGGACGTAACGAGCGTTTCAATCGCCTCGAATACTTCAATCCCAACGCCACCAATACCTTAAACGGCGTTTCCTATACCGGCGCCGAAGTCTATGTCAACGGTAGCAATCGCTCGCCGTTTGCGACCAATATGCACGACTTTGGCCCGCGGCTCGCCTTTGCCTGGCAACCCATCACCCACTTTGTGGTGCGCGGTGGCGCCGGCATCTACTACGGTCCTACCTTGCACAATGTCGCCAGTGCCGGGAATGACACCGATGGATTCTCATCCCAAACACAATGGAGCTCCACCTGCTTTAACGCGAACGGAGACGGAAATACGTTCTTCAACACCGGTAACGCACCTTGTAACGCCCCCGCGACACCGGACGTCTTCACTGGCTCCTATTCGTTGAGCAATCCCTTTCCCAATCCGCCGGGCACCCCGGGAGGAATCAACCCGGTTTTCACCACAGCGCCGCCCGGACTCGCGAATAACTTGGGGATCACCTTGAGCACCGTTCTCCACTCCCAACGCACGGTCGCCACCTACAATTTCAACTTCGGTCTGGAGTATGAGTTGCCCCATCAGGTGGTCGTGAGTGTCGGTTACGTCGGTAGCCGCGGGCTCTTTTTGCCGCTGGGCAACGCCGACCAGAATGTGCTCGACCTGGCCACGATCGCGAAGTACGGCGATTCGCTATGCATTCAGACGAACCCGGCCTGCGTAATGGTGCCCAACGCTGGGCCGGTGAGCCTGAACCCCAACTTCAGCGGCCAAGCCACCGTTCCCCTATGGGCGACACTCCAGCAGTACCCGCAATTCGGCAATGGTAGCTACGGCAGCGGCAATGGAGTCGTCGTGAATGGCTACCCCGGAGGCGACTCCGAGTACAGCTCGCTGCAAACTAAGGTGCAGAAGAGACTAACCGGACACTTCACCACGCTCGCCACTTTTACCTGGGGAAAAATTATGACCGACGACGGGAATCCTCCCCTGGGCTTTGTAGGCTCTCACAACGGCCGAGCCCAGGACTGGAGGGATCTGCGGTTAGAGCACTCGATCAGTCCCCAGGACGTGAAGTATTCGTTTACCGGCCAAGCCTCCTATGATCTCCCGGTCGGCAAGGGCCAGCAAGTAAATCTGCATGGCGTAGCAGACGCCATTCTGGGCGGCTGGACGACGAACTTCATCCTCTATCTCGGCACCGGTATCCCGATTAACTCGCCGACGGCGGGGGGAAGCCCGTCGTTCTTCAGTCAGCGCTCCGATCTCACTTGCAATCCGGCAACCCCCCACAACGCAACTGTCTGGGTCAGCTATAGCTGTTTCGCGAAACCCGGAACGGAGAACGGTGGCGCCCCAAATCATTTCATTCCCGGAAATGCCCCAGCGTATCTTGACCACGTTCGCACCGAGGGTGCGCGGAATCTGGACGTCTCCATCTACAAGACGTTCAAGTTCGGAGAGACCACAGCGCTGCGCTTCGACATCTCCTCCTACAACCTGTTCAACAAGGCACAGCTTGGAAATCCGAACATACCAAGCGTTAATTCGGTAGACAACGCGATAGCAGCCGGGAATACTCTTAACCCTGCTAATTTCGGAACCATCACAAACACCATCAACACTCCGCGCCAGTTCCAGTTTGGCGCGCGCTTCACCTTCTAAACAGAATTACCGCAACAAAAAAACCCGGCCTCGGAAGAGGCCGGGTTTCTCTTTCTGCTCATGTAGCGACGGCCGCCCTTCGACTTCGCTCGGGGCAGGCTCTCGGCCGTCTCGCCAGCGCGAAGCGCGGCGGCAAAGCAAAGGCCTAGCCGAAAGCGATGGGCTCAAAACTGTAAGCTAGCAGCTAGAAGCTAAAAGCTAGAAGCTAAAAGCTAAAAGCTAAAAGCTAGAAGCTAAAAGCTAAAAGCTAAAAGCTAAAAGCTAAAAGCTATACGCCACTCCCCACCGTAGCCCGCGCCCCCACCGCCTCCAGCGCCCGCTCCAAATCCGAAATCAGATCGTCGCAGCTCTCGATTCCCACCGACAGCCGCACCATCTGCTCGGTCACGCCCATCTCCGCGCGCTGCTCGGCTGAGATCATGGCATGCGACGTCAGCACCGGGATCGACACCAGCGATTCGACGCCGCCCAGGCTCGTGGCCAGCGTGAACAACCGCATCGCCTCGCTCACCCGCCGCGCGTCCTCGCCCGTGCCCTCAACTTCAAACGTGACCATGCCGCCGCCCCCGCTCATCTGCTCGCGTGCAATGGCGTGCTGTGGATGGCTCTTCAAAAACGGATAATGCACCCGCCGAACCTTTTCGTGTTGCCCCAAAAACTCCGCCACCCGCAGCGCATTCTCGTTCTGCCGCGCCACCCGCACCGCCAGCGTCTTGAGCCCGCGGATCAGCATCCACGCGGCATGCGGGTCCATGCAGTTGCCCAGAGTCGTTCGCGTCTCCCAAATCTGATCCATCAATTCCTGCCGCCCGCACACCACGCCACAGGTCAGGTCCGCGTGCCCGCTCAAATATTTCGTGCCCGAATGCATCACCAGATCGATGCCGTACTCCGCCGGATGCTGGTTGATCGGCGTCCCGAAAGTGCTGTCGATCATACTCATAAGCCCGTGCTGCCGGGCCAGCGCCGCCGCTTTCTTCAGGTCGACCACGCGCAACGAAGGATTGGTCGGCGATTCCAGATACAGCAGCTTTGTGTTCGGCCGGATCGCCCGCGCAGCCTGCTCAAAATTGTTGGTGTCGACGAACGTGGTCTCAATTCCCACCCGTGGCAGCCACTGCGAAAAAAACTTCATCACCCCGCCATAAACCTCGCGCTGCGCGACAATGTGGTCTCCCGCCTTCAGCAAAGCCAGGATCGTGGTCGTTATCGCGCCCATGCCCGAAGCGAACGTGCGCGCCGCCTCCACGCCCTCGATGGCCGCGACCGCCTGCTCGGCCGCCGTGTTCGTCGGATTTCCCCAGCGCGTGTAGTAACGGTCGGTAGTGGTCACGCGCTGCTGCTCGTCGTTGTCGGTGACTTCGAACGTGGAGGTCTGATAGATCGGGGTGCCGACCGGACCGTTTTTCTTTTCCATGTCCGCCGCGCCGTGCACCGCGGCGGTTTCAGGACGACGGGTCTTCCGTTTCATAGCGACCTCATGTCCTCCAGAGTAATTGCGAAGATTCGCCAAGGGCAAGCGAAAGCGCGAGGTGCCATCCGGTTTTCCTTCGTGTACCTTCGTGCCCTTGGTGGTTGTCGCCTTTCGCAGATGCCACTCGATACTCAAGCCCGTTTATAATGCGACCTCGATGGACCTCGGCCTGAAAAATCGCGTCGCCCTGGTAGCCGCGTCCAGTCAAGGACTCGGCCTCGCCACTGCCGAAGCCTTCGCCGCCGAAGGTTGCCGCGTCGCCATGTGCGCTCGCAACCCGCAGACGCTCGAAGCCGCCGCCGACAAGATCAGAAAGCAGCATCATGCGGAAGTCTTCGCCGAAGCCCTCGACGTTGCCAACTCCGCCGCCGTCGCCCGGTTCGTCGCCGTAGTCGCCGCCAAATTCGGCAGCGTCGATATCTGCGTCACCAACGCCGGAGGCCCGCCCGCCAAAGGATTTCTCGCGGCCACCCTCGACGACTGGCAGCGCGCCATCGAATTGAATTTCCTGAGCACCGTCTACTTCGCTCGCGAAGTCATCCCCCACATGCAGCGGAACCACTGGGGCCGCATCATTACCATCACCTCGATCACCACCAAACAGCCGGTTGCCGACCTCGTGCTCTCGAACGCCGTCCGTGCGGCGGTGGTCGGTCTGGTGAAAAGCCTCGCCAACGAGTTTGGCAAAGACGGAATTCTCGTCAACAACGTCGGCCCCGGCTTCACGGCCACCGACCGCCTGAAGGAGTTGGCCAAAGCCCGCTCCGCCGCCACCGGAAAAAGCGAACACGAGATTTTCGATGCCTGGGCCGCCGACGCTCCGCTCAAGCGCCTGGGCGAGCCCCGCGAACTGGCCGAGACCGTCGTCTGGCTGGCGTCAGAACGAGCGTCCTACGTCACCGGCCAAACCGTCCTGGTCGACGGTGGCATGTATAAAGGATTGTGAAAAACTCAGATGACCCTAGTCCTGCGGTGAGGGAGATTGTTTCTGTTCGGAACGGTCTTGGGAAGTTCTGTACAGAACGGTTTTGGGAAGGGCCCGGCTTCAAGCCGGGCCGTAAAGACGCAAAAAAGACACGGCTTCAGCCCCTGAGGGATCTCCATGCGATCCAGGATTCGACCACTGCTGTTCGCGGCGCTCATCGCCCCGTCCATTTTCTGCGCCGCCCAAGCCCGCCCATTCCCCGGACCCGACGTTCAGCAGATCTACCAGCGCCTGCTCCCGCAGATCGAAAAGATTCCCGCCTTCGACCACCACGCGCACCCAGGTTATTTCGACGATCCTGACGTCGACGCCATGGCCGCGCCGCCCAACGCCAGCGCACCGTTCCGCACGCGCGACGACAATCCCGAACTCGCCGCCGCAGCCAAAGCCCTGTTCGGCTATCCTTACACCGACTTTTCTCCCGAGCACGCGAAGTGGCTGCTCGACAAGAAGGCCGAACTCAAGAAGCAACTCGCCGGCACCGCGTATTTCAACTCGATTCTCGACAAGCTCAACACCGAAAGTTCCGTGGCGAACCGCGCCATGATGCCCGACTACCTCGATCCCAAGCGTTTTCCCTGGGTCTTTTTCGCGGATTCTTTTATGTGGCCCTTCAACAACGAGCGCGAGACGGCGCGCAACTCCGACCAGGGCGTCTTCATTCCGCTGCAGGAAAAAATGCTGCACCGCTGGATGCAGCAGGAAAACGTCGGCAAACTTCCGTCCACGTTCGCCGACTATCTGAAATTCATCAGCCAGACTCTGGAGGACAATTCGAAACGCGGCGGCATCGCCATGAAGTTTGAGGTCGCCTATTTTCGGCCGATGACCTTCAGCGATCCCACGCGCGCCCAGGCCGAAGACGTTTATCAACGCTACGTGACGGGCGGAATTCCCAGCGAAAGGGACTACCGAACGTTCCAGGATTACATCTTCCGCTATCTGGTCACGGAAGGCGGACGCCTGCACCTGCCGGTGCACATTCACACCGCGGTCGGCATCGGCGATTATTTCAACCTGTCGCAGAGCAACATCATGAATCTGGAAAGCGTGTTGCGCGATCCCCGCTATGCCTCCACGATTTTCGTCATGATCCACGGCGGCTATCCTCTAGAGCGCGAAGCCATCTGGCTCGCCGCCATGAAAAACGTCTATCTCGATTCTTCGTTTGGCGAGCTGGCTCAGTATCCTTCGGCCTTCAAAGAGACGCTCAAGATGTGGCTGGAAACTTTTCCCGACAAGATCACTTTCGGCACCGACTGTTTCCCTTACAATCAAGTGTTGGGGGCGGAAGAGAGCTACTGGCTGGGCGTGCAGTCGTCGCGCACCGCGCTGGCCGCGGCTCTGGCCGAGATGGTTTCGGAAAACGAAATCACCGAGACTCGGGCACTGGAGTTAGCCCACGCCTACCTGCACGACACCGCGGTGAAGCTGTACAGCGGCAGAGTGCACTAAATCAGCCGCGGAGCGGCGGCATACGTTAGCCCAGGGCGTAAGCCCTGGGAAAAGTCCCGAGAGCGGAACCAGTCCCGGAGGGACGGCACAACACTGCACACCGACGTATACAAACTATGGCGAAAACGAAATCAAAATCAAAACACCGCAAAGCAAGGGCCGCAAAACTCCCCGCCCGCGCCAAACGCGCCGCCGCTGCCCTGCAATACATTCCCTGGCACGCCATCCCGCTCGAGGATCTCAACCCGCTGCTGCAGCGCCAGTTCGTGGTCGGCCAGGAAATCATGCTGGCGCGGGTGCTGTTAAAAAAAGGCTGCATCGTCCCCCAGCACAGCCACCACAACGAGCAACTGACCTACGTCCTCGAAGGCGCCCTCAAGTTCTGGGTCGACGGCAAAGAGATCATCGTGAACGCAGGCGAGACCCTCTGCATCCCCTCGAACATGCCGCACAAAGCCGAAGCCCTCGAAGACACCGTCGACCTCGACGTGTTCAATCCGCCGCGCGCCGATTGGATCGATAAGACTGACCAATATCTCCGGGGAAAGAAATAAATCGGGCCCATGCCTCCTCTCTCCACTCCAACGCCGGGCGTGCGTCAAACGGAATTCCGTTTCCGTTGCATTGCTTGCGGCGATGTCAGTGACTCAGCGAGCCAGAATTTCCGCTGCTCGCACTGCGGCGACCTCCTTGAGATCACGTACCCGCACTGGAAAGAATCTGGGCGCACGGCGCAAGATTTGATATCTACTTGGGGCCAGCGCCGGCTCTCGCAATCCGCCATCGATCTCAGCGGCGTGTGGCGCTTCCGCGAGTTGCTGCCCGCGCTCGAGAGAGACGACCAAGCCATCACGCTGCGCGAGGGCAACACTCCTCTGTATGAACTTCCCCAGTGCGCCCGCATCACCGGAGTGCCGCGCCTCTTCGCGAAACATCAGGGACTGAATCCTACCGGCTCGTTCAAAGATGCCGGCATGACCGTAGCCGCAACGTCCGCGCGTCTCGCCGGATTTCGCTGGGTCGCCTGCGCTTCGACCGGGAACACTTCTGCGTCCATGGCCGCCTACGCCGCTCGCGGAGGCATGCGCAGCCTGGTCCTCGTTCCCGAAGGAAAAATTTCCTGGAGCAAACTTTCTCAGGCCCTCGATTATGGCGCCGTCACCTGCCAGTTGCGCACTGACTTTGACGGTTGCCTGCGCCTGCTGCAGGAACTGGTTCTGCGCGCGCCGGTTTACCAGTTGAATTCGATTAATCCCTTTCGTCTCGAAGGGCAGAAGACGCTCGCCTTCGAACTGCTGGAGCAACTCGACTGGCAGCCGCCCGACCATATCATCGTCCCCGGCGGCAACCTGGGAAATAGTTCCGCGATCGGCAAGGCATTGCTGGAAATGCACGCCCTGGGCCTCATTTCGCGCTTGCCGAAGTTATCGGTGATTCAGGCCGAAGGCGCGAACGCTCTGGTCCGAACCCTGCGCGAAGCCGCGGGAAAACGCCTGATCAGTGTGCAGGCCGAAACCCGAGCCACCGCCATCCGCATCGGCAATCCCGCCTCGTGGAAAAAAGCTGCTCACGTGCTCGAAGCCACCGGCGGAGCCTGCGAACAGGTCACCGAAGTTGAGATCGCTCAAGCCAAGGCCGAAATCGGCGCCGAAGGCATTGGATGCGAGCCAGCATCCGCAGTGACGCTCGCGGGATTGAAGAAACTGGTAAAACAAGGCTTCGTGAAACCGCAAGAAAGCGTGGTCTTGGTGCTGACCGGGAACCTGCTGAAGGATCCCGACTACACCATGGAATTCCATCGCGGCGACTTATTCAAAGGCACTGTCGATGAGGGCGCGAGCGCAGCGCTGAACCCGCTGCGCCGTCCGCCGATTGTTTTGGACGCCACGCTCGATGCGGTGATACGCACGCTGGAACAAGCTGAAAAGTAGCGCGCAGTTATGTAGCGCCGCCGTCCCGGCGGCTGTCGTGGCGGCGTCTCGCCGCCACTGCGAGGGCGGGATGCCCTCGCGACAGCCGGCAAGATGCCCGCGCTACGATTGACGACACGGAACATGCCCACCAAGAACTCAAATCCGAAACCGCTTCGTCTGGCGCTACCCGCCACGTCCGCCAATCTCGGACCCGCCTTCGACGCGGCCGCGCTCGCCATGGATTTCTACATCAAAATCGACGCCCGCGCCGCGAAAGAATTTTCCATCACCGCCACCGGCCGCGACCGCGAAATTTGCGGAAAGCTCGAAAACCACCTCATCCTGAACACCTACCGCGAAGTGCTAGCAGTCGCAGGTCATCCGCTCACGCCTTTGTCTCTGCGCATCGCCAACGAGATTCCCATCGGCAAAGGCTGTGGCTCGTCGGCCGCCGCCCGGCTGGCAGGCATTGCGCTCGCCGTACACTTCGGCGGCCTGCGCTGGACCGATGCCCAGATCGTCGGTGAAGCTTCCCGCCGCGAGCACCATCCCGACAACGTCTCCGCCTGCTGGATGGGCGGCCTCACCGTGGCCCGCATGGCTGATTCAACCGAGTCTGATTCAACCGAGTCTGATTCAGCCGAGTCTGATTCAATCGAGTCTGGGTCAGCCGACGCCTCCGAAGCCCAGGTAGTCTGCGTCCACCCGAAACGGACGTGGCCCCTGCTGCTCGCCGTCCCCCAGCAGAGCCTCGCGACGGAAGAAGCCCGTCGCGTGCTCCCCGCTCAGTACTCGCGCGCCGACGCCGTCGCCAACGTGCAGAATTCCATGCTACTGCTCGCCGCTTTCACTCAAGGACGCCCCGACCTCCTTTCCGTATCTCTCGAAGACCGCCTCCACCAGCCGTATCGCGCGGCGCTGTGCCCGTTGCTACCCAGTCTGCAGAAATTGAAAGGCAAGGAAGGCATTCTGGGCGCGGTTCTCAGCGGCGCAGGTCCGTCGGTGCTGATTTTTCTCGATCCGCGCGAGTCCCTGCAAAAAGCCCGCCGTCTGGTTGCCGCGCATCTCGCGCAAAGCCGCCTCGCCGCCGAACTGCTTCCCACGTCGATCACCCTGCGCGGAGCACGTTCCTCGTTGGCGAAATCCTGAGCCGAGGCCAGAAACCCATATAGCCCGAAAGTGCCATTTACGTGTTTTCCGCAGTTCGGTAAATTAGCCCGTCCCCCCCACAGCGAAACTAATCGTTGCCCAGAGTGTTTCTACGAATCGGCAGAATCGGCGTGCACCGTAGCGCCTCAGCGCGCGGGCCTCTCCGCGTTCGTTCGGCAGGGTGGGCTGAAATGAAGGCCAAAATGCAACAGGCTTCGGTAGGAGACAATCCGGTATCCGGCAACCAGCAAGTGCGCAGAGAGATTCAGACCTTCCTGCAGGCTCTTAATTCCTATCCCGACCGCTTCGCCAGGAATCCCAGCATCACGTTTGAAGAGTATTGCAGCCGCATGGTCCGAACTGGATTCCGAACTGTGAAGACCGAGTCCCGCCGCCGCGTCTGATTCACCTTTGCGATGATGAACAGGGGTGCGACTAGCGACTAGCCATTACCGGCTGGCGGGCGGCACAATCCCGTTCATGCGCAAGTACTCCACCATCTGGCCGTAGTGGTCGAAGCCGTGCCACGCCACCGAAGTGGCCAGACTCAATCGCGTTACCGACCCTTCTCCAAACGGGCTCTTCACGGTCGTCACGAGATTTTTCTCATTGATCGTCGCGATCGCCTTGTGGACGTATGCAAAGGATTCCTTCAGGAATTTGAGAATGTCCGCCTTGCTCGTAATCGACGCGGGCCCGGATTCGTCGCCGATGTCCACCGGCGCCTTCGTTTCTAGCAGCGCCGCTCCCAGTTCGTAGTTCACCGCCGCCACATGCTTGATCTGCTGGCCAAAGGTGCGCACGCCTTTGAACTCGCCTTCGGTGGGAGCGAATCCAAACTTATCTTCCGGCATAGCCTCCGCGGCCGGGACAAACTCTTCCTCCAGATTCAGGACCGTGCGGTCCAAAACCTCGGTGACGGTGCGATGTTCTTCCTTCGGCTTGGTCCCCTCCGCCATCGCGGTCATCGTCGCCACCAGCAAACCGCAGACCACCCATCCCAGCCGATTCTTCATTATTACTTTCCCCATATTATTTTCCCCACTTATGAATCTCCACTTTCCTCACTTATTAATCGCGCACTACCGCCGGCGCCATCTTCAACTCCGCCGTCAAACGATGTCGCCGGATGCTGGTCAATCCCACAACCATCGCCAGCGCTGACCATGCCAGCGCCACCGGAACGCCCTCGCGTGCGGCCAGCCATCCCCAGACCGCGCTGCCCACGGCCATGCCTCCCTGCAACACCAGCAGGTACATGGAAAGTGCCCGGGCCCGCATCCACGACGGACACATGGTTTGCGCGACCACATTAAAGCACGCCAGAATGCCGATCCAGGCCGCGCCCGCGCTGAATAATACCAGACACAGCCACTCGAACACATGCACTTGCCCGGCCAGGAACGTCATTGCGGCGAACACCACCGTCGCGCCCGCCACCAGTCCGTCCACCGAATACCGCAGACGCAACCGCGGCAGCAGCGCCGCTCCCCCAAGCGCGCCCAGCCCGAAACACGTCAGCAGAAATCCGTATCCCTGCGCTCCATGTGGTTGGCAGACCACCGGAAGCAGCGCCAGCAGAGAGGCCGCACCCAGGCTGAACGCCCCAGTCCGAATCAGGACCGAGCGCACCTCGGGCGCTCCGCGCACATAGCGAAACCCTTCGGCAATCGCATCCCATACTCGCTGTTTGGGCAACGGCTCACGCGCAGTCTGTTTCCACGTGCACAAAAAGAAAATCACGCCAAAGAACGATGCCGCATTCAGCAGAAACGACCATCCCGCTCCCGCCGCCGCCACCACCATTCCGCCCAGCGCCGGACCCACGGCGCGCGCCACGTTGAATCCCGCGGAATTTAGGGCGACCGCCGAAGCATGCCGCGCCGGTGAAACCACATCCGGTGTGATCGCCTGCCACGCCGGATCATTCATCACCGCGCCCAGCCCCAGCAGAAACGTGAACAGCAGCAGCACCCACGGATTCACCGCGTGCAGCAGCGTCAACACACCCAGCGCCGCCGCCGCCGCAACCATCCAGCCCTGCGTGAACAACAAAAGCCGCCGCCGGTCGACCATGTCGGCCAGCGCTCCCGCGGGCAGCACCACAAGAAATACAGGAACGGCCGCCGCCGCTTGCACCAGGCTCACCATCAGCGGCGACGTAGTGAGCTGCGTCATGAACCACCCTGCACCCACGTTTTGCATCCAGGTCCCGGTATAAGAAATGACGGCCGCGATCCACAGCGATCGAAAAATCGGCTCGCCTAACGGCGCCCAAGCCGCGTCGGCACGCCGCATCCCCGTGCCCTGTACCGGAACTGAAATCTGATCAGCCAAGCATTCCTTCGTGAACCTTAGTGTCCTTAGTGGTTCGAGCTCTTGCCGTTCCTCTGTGTTCCCCCGTGTCCTCTGTGGTTAAGCCTTTGCTCTTGTGGTTAAGCCTTTGCTGTTAGCCCCGCAAACGGCCACTGCGAATCCTTCCAGGCGCGCACCAAATAAATGATCACGCCCGTCAGCAGAATAACCGCCGCGTACCGCAGCTCTCTTGCTGCGTTCTCCCTCTTAAACAATATGAAGAGAAACCCCGCGGTTGCCAGTAACGCCGGTAACGGATACAGCCACATCCGAAACGGCCGCCGCATCTCCGGCCGCGTAAACCGCAGCACAATCACTCCCACCGCCTGCACCAGAAACTGAAGAATCAACCGGATCACCACCAGCGCCGCGATCGCATCCTTCAACCGCAGAAAACAGAATGCCGCTGCCACCACCCCCAACGCCAGCAGCGAAATATGCGGAAACCGGTGCACTGGATGCACCTTGGCAAAGGCCTTGAAATAGTTCCCATCCTTCGCCGCCGCATACGGCACCCGCGAATAACCCAGCATCAACGAAAACACCGAGGCAAACGCCGTGACAATCACCAGTCCTGTCACCAGCCGCGCCGCCCACGCCCCATACACCCTCTGCATGAACAACGACACAACGTACAGGCCGGTGTTGTTTTGTCCCGCCTGCATCATCTCCCGCCAAGGCACCACGGCGAGGACGCACACGTTCATCATGAGATATAGACAGGCCACGAGCAGAATGGAAAGCAACAACGCCCGAGGAATATTCTTTTCCGGGTCTTTGATCTCGTCCCCCAGAAAACTCACGTTGTAATATCCCCAATAATCGTAGGTCGCGATCAGCATCGCTCCGCCCAGCCCCGTCAGGAACTTGTGGGAAATGGTGAACGCGCCGGGAGGAAAATCGAAAGCCCGCGCAGCGTTGAAGTGCGTGAGTCCGGCGAAGATGATCCAGCCAATCGTCCCCATCACGCCAAACCACAATATTTTCGATAGCCGTCCGATGGCTGTGATGTTGCGATAAAGCAGCAGCACAGTAAAGAAACAAATCAGAACGGCAACCGCTGTTCCCGGCGTGACAATCCAATTCGCCTGTAGCGTTCCAACCCACGGAATATGCAGCGCAGCGTCATGGTGCGCATACACCGTATCCAGTTCCGGCCAGTAATACGCCGCGTATCCCGCCAGCCCGATGCATCCGGTCGCAATCGAGAGCGGTGCAGAAAAAGAAACCTGCCAGATAAACAAAAACGAAATCAGCCGCCCCCATTTCTGCGGTCCATACATCTCGCGCAGATAACGATACGATCCGCCCGAAGCGGGCAGCGCCGCGCCCAATTCCGCCGACACCAGTCCATCGCACACAGCCAGCAGCGCGCCCGCAATCCATCCCAGCAGCGCCTGCGGCCCGCCCATGGCGCTCACCACCAGCGGCATGGTGATGAACGGTCCCACGCCGATCATGTCGATCATGTTCAGCGAGGTCGCCGACCACAGCCCCATCCCGCGGATGAGGCCGGGCGAACCCGATTCCGGTTTTGTCGGAGAGCCCATGCGTTGGTTAGATCAAACGCCTGGGCAATTTTCCTCGGCGTTCTACTGGCAACTGGATACCGGCAACTGGCTACTGCTTTTGACTCAGCAAGTTCACATACAACCGCACCGCCCCCGGCACGCCCGCCGGCAGCTGCCGGAAGAACGCATACGCGGCGTAAATATAAGTCCCTTTGCCATACCGCGCCCGCAGCAGTCCGCCCTTCTGTGCCGCTTCCCCCGGATCATGGCACGATAGCAGCGGCGTGAAATGATCGTCCCACTTGTCCATGAAGTACAACCCACGCTCCTGCACCCACCCATCGAAATCGTGCGACGTGATCGTGTTGGGATAGTGAAACACAGAATCGTCGGGGGCGAGAATATCGACCGGAGCCTCCTCCACCGAAACTCGCGCCCGGCTTAGTTCCGCAGAATAAGGAGTGAACTTGCCCGCATTGAAGTCGGCGGTGCCCGCGTTGTACTGCACCACCAGCGTCCCGCCCGCGGAAACGAAATCGAGCAGCTTCTTATTATTCGCCACCACATCTTTCTGCGTATCGTAAGCCCGAATCCCCAGCACAATCGTTCCGTACTCACTCAAATCCTCGGAAGCTATTTTCTCCGCCGGAATCAGCGTGACGTCCATCCCCACCTGCTGCAGCACCGTTGGGATGTCATCGCCTGCACCCATGATGTAACCGACCTTCAGATCATGTGGCGCATGCACGTCGACAATACCCACGCGCTGCCGCGCCGGCTGGTAGTAATAAAAGCTGCCCAGGTCTTCGCGCGTGACCAGCGTGTATCCTTCGCTGTACTTCTCGCCTTCCGATTCCAGCACCGCACGCACCGTCGCCCGCCCTTCGTGCAAGCCGCTGGTGAAGACTTTGAACTGGAAGTCCTGCTTCTCTCCGCGCTTTTTCAATTCCACCGCAAACTGCGCGGGCTCCGAACGCCAGCCCGAAGGCAACTCCAGCCGTAACACGCCGCTCACGTCGCGCGTCAAATTGCTGGTCACGCCCACCGCCACGGTCGTGCTCGACCCATTGTGCGTAGAAATCACCTGCGTGCCCGGCTCCAGCATGACAGAAAATGCCGGAACAATTGCCAGCGGACGCGCGCGCTGCTTTCCGGCATCGTCGACAAACGGCGTGACCACCACCGCGTTGATGCCGTTCCGTGTTTTCCCTTCGCCACCTCCGCTGACCGCATACTCCACCCGCGCCCGCAGCGCCGGAGGCGGGAAGGGAAGGGTGGCATATTTCTCGTCATCGATGTGATTGACCGCCTCCGTCTCGGGATCGTCTCGATGCCAGTAGGGTCGCGTGTAGGGAGTATCCTTCGGCACGCGCAGCCGGAAATCCGCGTGCAAATCTTCTCCCGCCTTGACCGTCTCGGGCCGCGTCTTCCCGCTGATCGTATTCCATCCTGCCGGAACCTCCAGCTTGATGTGGTCGATGACCAGCGGCAATTTCGATCCGTTGTGCAACGTCACCGCGACCAGAAATTCCTGCCCCGGCGAAACCGTAGTCAGCGCGTCCGTTTCTTTCGCCGGGTGAATTTCAGGACCACCGTCGGAAGACACATCTGCTGCAAGGCTCACCCCCAGCGCCAGATTTAGCGCTGTCTCAGCCTGCTGCTGCTTCTCTCGGAGGACGCTAGTCACATCTCCGGCCCACGCCCCGCCGGGTCGCAGGATTGCGAGAAGTCCGTCAATTTCACGAAGAGCCGCCATCAGCGGCTTTGTTGCGGTCGCTGCGTCCTTCGCATTTGTCGCCTCCGCAACCTTCGCCGCAATCCTTTTCAGTCCTTCCGGAACTCGCGGATCCGGTACCCCAGCGATAACCAGTCGCCTGAGCAATCCGGGCAAACTCGTGTCAATCCCATCAAAAAAACTCTTCTCATGCCCGTCCTTACCCACAATGGACGGGATCACCGAATCCACCAGCTTGTAAAACGTGAACCAGTCCCCCGGATCAATCGTCCAGTTTGCCGCCCCTTGCGACATCTGATGCCGCAGCCCCTGCATCGCGAACTGCAGGTAGCCCGTGCCTAAATCCGCATTGCGCTCGCCCGTGTTCAGCTTCAAAGTCCATTTCTTGTCTTCACAATTCTGGACGCCAAACCCGCACACATTGCCGATGTAAAACTTCTTCGCCTGCCAGGGCGCGAGTCCCTGCGCAATCTGTTCGGGAAACCGCTTCGGATCAGCCGCCGCCCGGAACGCCTCTCGCGCCAGAATGCTCGACGCCTGATGATGCCCGTGCCCATCCCGCTCCGTCCCCGAAAACCGCGCCACCAGCACATCCGGACGGAACGTTCGAATCACCCGCACCATGTCTGCCAGTGCCGTATCGTGCCCGCCCCACTTCTGAAACGTCTCCTCGGGCGATTTCGAAAATCCAAAATCCGCCACCCGCGAAAACCGTTCCTGCACCCCGTAATACTGATCCGACGCCAGCAACTCCTCCGCGCGCAGCACGCCCAGCACATCCGACAAATTGCTGCCAATCTTGTTCTGCCCGCCCTCGCCGCGATTCAGCGTCATCAGCAGCGTGCTCACGCCGCGCCCGCGCGCCTCCAGAGTCAGCATCCCGCCATCTTCATCGTCCGGATGCGCCACCACCTGCATCAGCCGCGCCGTCGTCCCCAGCCGCAACAATTCCAGCCGCAGCCCCGCCATCCCCTGATCCTGCGGAATCTCCGCCGGAGTTCCTTGATACAAAAGTCCCGGGGGATCAACATCCGGCGATTGCGCAGAAGAATTCGTGGGTGGCCCATCCTTTCGCGCACTTTGCGAAAGGGTGGGCGTTTGTGACAAAACAAACAAAATCGCGAGAAAGGAAACGAACTTCACGCCGAAAAAACGCGAGCGCTGAAGTAGAAAGGAAGCGCGGCGCCGGTCGGGCCGCAGCAAGCTAAGGGTTCCGGAATGTCTCACCCTACAAGGATGGGGCCTACCCCCGCTTTGACGCAAATTCTTTGCCGGGTCGGGACCCCGACCTTTTCGGAAAGAGCCGCCTGTCCGCTCAACTACGGTTGATCCGTCCCCACCAGTTGAACCGCGTCAATCTCGTTCCACCCGGGCACCACATTGGTCGCGAGGGTAACTTTGACCCGATCCGTCTTGAACGCCGTCTTGGGGAATTTCACCATCAGATAGTTCAATTCCTTCGTAGGATCGTTGCCCTGCCACACGGAGTGCGCTCCGCCCTTCTCGTCGAACACCTCAACCTTGATCACCGCTCCCGAGCCACACGACTCCCGCACTCGCACCTCGGTCGCATACACCGGTTTGGGATATTTCAGGTCCAGCCATTCGATGCCGCCATCCGGAGTCTTCGGCGCCCAGGCCGCTCCGTTATCTCCGTAATTGTCGACATTGGGAGCCCCGGCCGCCTGATTCGCCGAATAGGCCGCTGTACCCTGGGCGTCGTTGTAAACGGACGACGCGGTGACCTGAATCGCCCACTCTCCGTTGGGATCGTTCTTGATCTCATCCTGCTTCATCGCCCAATCAGCAGCAGCCATTTTGGCAGCCGCTTCCGTGGATGCACCCGCATCCGCCCCGCCGGGCGCAGACGCAGGAGCGCTTGCTGCTTGTGCCGGGGCCGCGGGCGCCGCGTTACTCGCGGCAGGCTTAGCTTCGGAAGTCTCGGGCGTGCTGCTCTTTTTGCAGCCACTCAGAAATGCCACCGGCAGAACACAACAAATCAGTGTCGTACGAATCTTCATGGGATGCTCCTGATCAAGTCGTTGAAGAAAAGACTGCGTTCCACCAGCCCAAGTAGCACCAGCGATACCGAGGACGATTGAAACCCGCCGCATTATAGTACGGACGCTCCAAGCTCGCGGCAGTAAATCGCCTGCGAGTAGGGCTCAGTAAGATTTTCTTCGCGTACTCAGCGGCCTTTCTTCGCGCACTCAGCGGTCAAAAGCTTCTGTTTTTCCGCCCACTAACAAGAGCCTGTAACCGCAAAGTTTCGCAAAGGAAAGCCGCAGAGTTCGCGAAGAAATTCAATCTGAGCCACTACCCGCCTGCGGGATTCCGCCCGGCTCTCTACACGTCACACAACTCCGCCGCCTTGCGCAGCGACTCCAACGGATCCCCCGCCGGCACAAATTCATGTGCCACGTACCCGCGAAACCCCGCGTCGGCAATGGCCCGCATCACCCCGTCCCACTGAATTTCCTGCGTCCCGTCGAGCTCATGCCGCCCCGGAACTCCGCCGGTGTGGAAATGACCCATCCACTGCATGTTCCGCCGGATCGTATCGATTAGGTCGCCCTCCATAATCTGCATGTGATAAATGTCGTACAACAACTTCACATTGGGCGAGTTCACTTCCTGGACGACGCGCACTCCCCACGCCGTGTGGTCGCACATGTAATCGTGATGATCGCGCTTGCTGTTGAGCAACTCGAGGGAGATGGTGACGCCGTGATCTTCCGCAATCTTCTTGACCCGATTCAGTCCGGCGACGGTGTTGCGCGCGCCCTCGTCATCCGACATACCACCGCGGTTCCCTGAAAACGTAATAACGTTCGGCACCCCAGCCTTCGCCGCCCGAGGAATGTTCGTCCGAAACGCCTGCTCGATCGCCGCATGGTTCTCCACCCGGTTCAGAGCTTTCCCAATGTCTCCGCCGCCCGCGTATCCCATCGTGCAAACCAGCCCGTAGCGCCGCGGGATTTCATACTCCTCCGGCTGCAGCAAGTCGACTCCCCGCAGCCCGATCTTCGCCGCATATTCCGCCAACTGATCGACAGGAATGTGCGAATAACACCACCGGCAGGCCGACTGATGAATGCGCCCCTTGCGCGCAGTTGCAGCAGTCTCAACCCCCGCCGCAAACGACGGGAGGCCAACCGCCGCCGCCCCCACAACGGAAGACTTCAGCAGCGCCCGCCGTGTAAGTTTCCGCATAAAGGGAAAAGGTTTTTCTGAGAACCGAGAACTGAGAACTTAGTACGAGAACTGGCTGCTGGCAACTGGCAACCGGCAACTGGCAGCTGCCTTACTGCCGCCCTTCCTTCAAAGTCGCCTGACAGTTGCTCGATGCCGTCAGCACTTCGTTGAACACCGTCTCCTTGCGCAAGTCCTTCAGCAGCGGATCGTCCAGCAGCGCCGAGTATGCGCAGTAATTCTGCTGCACCGCAGCCTTCAGCAAGCGCAACGCCGCCTCATTCTGCCCGCAATAAGCCGCCAGAGCCCCCACGTGATACCAGAGTTCGGCGTCCGGTTCCATCATGACCGCCGATTCGGCTTCGCGCATTGTCTTCGCCAGATCCGCCGGCTTCTGCGCCGCCGTGCACGCCTCCATCAGATCGCGGTGATAAGTCGGAGCTTTGCCCATACTCCGGGCCGCGTCCCGCGCCTCGGCTACCTTGCCCTCTGCCAGATACACATACGGAGTCACCCACGCCGCCCATTCCGTTCCCGCATCCAGATGCACAAAGTCCATTGCGCCATCGGTCTTGCCCATCTCCAGAAATGACCACGCGCACGAGCGGAACGCGAAATTCCCCGGATCCAGTTGCCGCGCCGTCTTGCACTCCTGCATCGACTGCTCGAGCATTCCCGCATAGCGAAGCACGTAGCTCAGCGCGAAGTGCGCGTCCGCGCTCCGCGGCTGCCGCTGAACCAGACCGGTGGCTGCATCGTAGGCCCGCCCCAGCTCGCCCCGTTCCACGCGGTTCGTAATCAGGTTGCTCGCGGCCATCACTCGATTCGGATCCAGCGCCAGGGCCTTCTCATAATCTCGGTTCGACTTCTGGAACGCATCCTCGCCGCCCCCGCCATACGTCGAGTCGAAGTTGTATCTCTGCCCCAGTGATTCCCAGGCGGGCGCATAGTTCGGATCGATCCCCACCGCCCACTCCAGCAATTTGATGGCTTCTTTGTTCGGCTTGGGATCGTGGCTCTGGGCCACGCTGCGCAGATAAAAGTCGTACGCCTCCTGGTTCTTCGGACGCGACGCCGCCGCCTCGGTCCCTCCGCCGGTTCCTCCCAGAATCGGCATTAAGCCATTCTGCACTTGTGTGGTGAGTTGCTCCTGCAGCCCGATCAGGTCATCGGCTTTCGCCGTCACCGTGCCCTGCCACAGCACCCGGTCGGTCGGCACGTCGATCGCCTCCAGCGTCACCGTCAGCTGGTCTCCCTGCTTCATGAAGTGCCCTTGCAGCAGCCGCCCCACCCGCAGTTCCTTGCCCACATTTTTCGGATCGAGGTCCACCGCCACATACCTGCGTGTGACCGATGAGGGCCGCACTTCCAGCGACCGCGAATAGGTCAGCACGTTCGACAGTTCGTCGGCCAGCGCGAATCGCAAATAGTCGGTATTGATGTCCCCATTCAGGTTCTGCAACGGCAGCACCGCAATCGAATTGCGCTGCTCCGCGTTCGCCACTTCGCGATGGTTGTACCACCACGCCCCTACCGACGCCAGCACCGCCAGCAGCAGTCCTCCCATCCCCAACAGCAGATAGGTTTGCAGACGCGAATTTCGGCCGAAAGTTTTCGACGCCACCCGCAGTTTCGCGGTCGCGCTTCCACTCTTGACCGTTCCCGACTCGGTTTCGCGCTTCAGCTGCGCCAGATCCGACCGCATCTCCGCCGCGCTCTGGTAGCGGTGTGTGCGGTCCTTCTCCATCGCCTTGCCGATGATGCCTTCCAGTTCGATCGGAATCTTAGGATTCAAATCCCGCGGGGGAGTCGGCTTGGCGTGCAACACCGCATCCAGCGTGACCAGCGAGTTGTTTCCCGTGAAGGGCTTCTTCCCCGTGGACATTTCATACAGCACCACGCCAAACGAAAACAGGTCGGTGCGCGCGTCGATGGTCTCGCTGCGCGCCTGCTCCGGCGACATATACACCGCCGTCCCGGGAATCACTCCCACGGCCGTCAGCGAATTGTCATTCCCGGCGTCGCTTTCGGTTCCCATGTGCACCAGTTTCGCCAGCCCGAAATCGAGCACCTTGACCTGCCCGCTCGGCGTCAGAAAAATGTTGGCCGGCTTGATGTCGCGATGCACAATACCCTTGGCGTGCGACGCCACCAGCGCTTCCGCCACCTGCACCCCTACGTCCAGCACTTCCTCTAACGCCATCGCTTGCCCGGAGATGTGCTGCTTCAAGCTCTCCCCGTCGAGTTTCTCCATGACAATGAAAGGATGCCCGTTGTTATCTTCAATGCCGTGGATGGTGCAGATATTAGGATGGTTGAGTTGCGATGCGGCCCGTGCCTCGCGCGTAAATCGCTCCAGCGATTTGGGGTCGCCGGCCAGGTTATCGGGGATAAACTTCAGGGCGACGTGCCGCCCCAGCTTGAGGTCCTCGGCCTCGTAGACCACGCCCATACCCCCGCCCCCGAGCTTGCCGAGGATGCGGTAATGGGAGACCTGCTGGCCGATCATGAGAAGCGCGACCCCGACTTCGCGGTAATGTTAGGCCCCCAGCGGAATCCGGTCAACTCCCTTATTTCCCAAGGTCTACGGAGACGACGCGCGCAGCGGAAGACTTCCAGAGATGCGGAAAAACTACAAACCCATCCACCACCGTGAACGCATGCGCGACCGTGAACGCATGCACATCGTGATCGCTCGCGTCACCGTGAACGCCTGCACCACCGTGAAACGCCCGCATCACCGTGAACGCCCGCACCACCGTGGAAGAGCGGTCCTTCCAGGGCCGCGTAAAGCGACCCACACTTTGCACCGGCTTCAGCCGCTGAGGGAATCTCGCCACAACGGCGCTCGCAACCTCGTTTTGGAACGGGTCCACCGCCAATTCCCACTCCGGCGCCGACCCACGTCCTTCCGTGAGATGCTTTCTCACCCAAACGCGGTTTACACAAATATCATAAGGAAGGGCAAATCCCGGATTCATCGCAGGAGTTCACCATTTATGGAAACCGCAAATCCCCGGCCTCGGCCCGACCAGCGCGAGGCCATCCGCCACCGCGCCGAAGAAATCTACATCCGCAACGGAAGACTCCCCGGCCGCGATCTGGAAAACTGGGCCCAGGCCGAACGGGAAATCCTGCGCGAATCCGCCGAACCCTCGGTCCGCCGCACCGCCATCATCGTCAAAGTCAACGGCACCGAATACTTCGGAGAGTACATCGCGGCATCGTCTGACGGCTACCATCCCGGCGAGTTCGGCCCCGGCGTCTCGGTGACCGTCCGCTTCCACGGTGACAAAATGCTCGTCAAACGCCCCAACGGAAAAATCCTCGAGACCACCATCGTCAAAAAAGTCGGCTGATCTCGGTAAATGGGTCACTTGACGCTGCAAGAGAAAAAACTCGGCCACTAAGGACACGAAGTATCACGAAGGATTTCATGGGAGTGGCTTCCTTCGTGCGACTTCGTGGCCTTCGTGGCAAAAAGCTCGTCGCATTGAGCCCCACCGATCCCCTTGCTACTATTGCGATGATGCTGACCCTGCTGGCTCCAGCCCCCAGACGACAGAGCACGCAGAGTTTTGCCACAACGCTGCGCCACCTGGGCGCTCTGGGCCTCTTCTTCCTCGCGATCCTCGACAGTTCTCCGATTCCAACTTTCGGTGGCCCCGACATTCTCACCGCCGTGTTATCTGCCAGTCATCGCAATCCGTGGTATGAATATGCCGCCATGGCCACCGCCGGATCGGTGATCGGCGCCTATCTCACCTTCCGCTTGGCCCGCCAGGCCGGTTCGGCCTACCTCGACAGCCGATTCAAGAAAGGCAAACTCTCGAAGTTCCTGAAGCTGTTTAAGAAGTGGGGAACGGGAACCCTCATCGCCTCCACGGCCGTCCCCATTCCGAGTCCGACCAGCATGTTTTTCGCGGCGGCCGGAGCCTCCGATTATCCGCTGGGGAGATTTCTCGCTATCGTTGCCATCTCCCGCGCCGTCCGCTATTCCGCCATCGCCATCGTTGCCGATCACTACGGACGCCACTTCGTCCGCGCGCTCCGCCATCCCTCGCAATACTGGGGCTGGATGCTGTTTTTTGCTGCCTTGATTGTCGGGCTGATTGTGGGAGGAATTCTGCTCAACCGTCGGTTAGAGACAGCCCCAGCGTAGAGACTGAGATCGCGCAGCCACGAAGAACAAGAAGTATCGCGAAGGATGTCGTTTGCGGAGTTTCCTTCGTGATACTTCGTGTCCTTCGTGGTAAAGATCTTCGGACGCTCAGAGCGCGGTAGTGGTGCAGTTTGAGGGCGACGATTCGTATCAGGGCATGCCTTCAGGCGTACCGCAGATGCTGTCAAGCATGCCCGCTTTAGCGGCTGTGAGGGCCAAGGCCAGCGGCTGAAGCCGTTTCGCTTCTTATTGACTTTGCCGGCATCGCTGAAGCGAAGCCCTGATACGACTCGCTCTTCTCAAACTGCACCACTACCCAGAGCGCGCCCTCCTTGCCAACCCCGCGAATAGGTGTACAATCGCTGCTCGATTCGCCAGCAGTTCCGTGGACGCTGGCCTAAGCGGCCAGGAGGGGGAGAACAAACATGAACTCGAAAGGCAAGTTTGTCGTCGGAGTGCTGACTGCGGTCCTCATGGCGGCGCTGACCTTCGCGCTGCCCCGAGGAACTCCGTTGCGCGATGCCGCCCTGGTGCAGTTCCCGCTCACCGTTGGAGTCTGGGCAATCTTCGTGCTGCTCTTCGTAAAGCTGAAATAGCCGTCCGTCGTAAATCTTGAAGTGGAAGCGGAGACGTCACTCGACGAACGGGTCCGGGTGCCCCATTTCTCGCGCGTCCTTTGCGCGAGACAGCCTGCCCTGAGCGAAGCCGAAGGGTGGGGATTTTCCGGTCAATCCAAATAAAATCCCGCCGACGCTCCTACCCACTCCATATTCTTGTTGTGATCCACGCCCATCATCAGCCCGCGTCCCATGCGGATGATCGTCATCACCGGAGTCAGTTCGTCGAGCCAGATGTACATCACCCGCACCTCGGCCTTGGTCCCGCCAAGCGGAGTCGCGATCACCGGCTCAAAATTCATCCGCTCTTGCAAAATGTAATAAGGACGCTTCTCCGCCGGGATCGCGGCAACATCCTCTTTCTTTGGAGCAATCACCACCCCGAGCCCGGCAAACGAATACAGCGGCTTCAGCGCGTAGTTCTGCAGATCCGCGGGAATCTCCTCCAACCGGTCCAGGAACCACGTCTTCGGCACCGACGCATGCTTCAAATAAGGAATCGAAAATTTGCTGATCCGAAAATACCAGTTGGGATGTCCCGCCCACTCCACATCCAGTTCATCGCGCCAGTCAAAATTAAGTTTTACGTTTTTCCGCTCCAGTTCATCGACGATGGCCCGGTTATAAATCCGCCGGATCGGAATGCGCTTCCCGTCGCGCTCATAATAAAGACGCGTCCCATCCTTCCTGATGCTGGCAATATCGACGGTCCGCACTCCGAGCATCTTCTCGGTCAGCAAAAAATCCGGCAGAGTCTTCTGCTGCGAAGGATCAATCTCCATCAAAATCACATTCTCCGGATCGTGATTCGCAACAATCGCCCGCCGCAAAAGCTCGCGATAAGAAGCCGTCTCCAGCCCGCTCAAAAGATATTTCAGGCTTCCGGCTTCCTGCGCTCGGCCCCCGGAAGCCGAAAGCCGAAAGCCGGAAGCCGCGAGCCCATACGCCTCGACATAAGCCTCCGCCAGCGGCCCCTGATATGCATACAAAGAAGGGAAGGCCTGCAACTCCACCAGCTTCGGCTGCAACTCTCCCGCAGCATCCCGCACCAATCCAAAATCCACCTGCACAAACATGGGATGATCCGGCTCGTTCGGAACCTTAAACTCCGCCGGCACCGCCTCGTCGGATTTCGAAAGATAAGCCGGATTGTCGACCAACTGTCGAATCAGCGCTTGACCGTCGCGTGCCATCCGCTCAATCAGCGCCTTGGGAAAGAAGCACGGAGTCTCCGACAACCGAAACTGCACATGCGTCCCGCTAACCTCATCCACGCGCCGCAAAAACGCCTGATATTTGTCGGGAGTAAAGCTCTCGTTGAACTGCTGACGCAAGGAAGGAATCATGTCGAATGTCGGTGATGAGCGATCATTCTAACCCGCTGTCATCCTGAGCGCAGCAAAAACGCCCACGAATGTGGGCGTTTCTGCGAAGTCGAAGGACCCCTATGGCAACATCCTACCTAGTGTTTGTCATTCCGAGCAAAGCGAGGAATCTGCTGTTCGCCGGCAGCGCCGCAGCCCTAAGCCTCCACCAAAAACTTCCCATCCCGCATAATCTGCTCGTCATCCACCCAGATATTAAACTTCCGCCCCACCACATCAATATGCGTGGTCGAATTCCATTCCGCGCCGGTGTGCGCCCCATACGGATTGCCAAAGGCAATATGCACTCCGGGATACTTCTCATCCTGCAGAATCTGCCCAATCACTTCCTTCAAATCAATGTTGGTCCCGATGGCGAACTCGCCCACGCGATCGCTGTTCTCGTCGGTGTGGGTATATTTCCAGAAATCATTTTCCAGTTCGCGATTCTCCGAGTGCGCCTCGGTCAGCCGGTTTCCTTTGATCCGGACCGTCAGCGGATTCCCCTGCAAATTCCCAAACTTCGCGCACAAATAATCGCCGACCACGCCATCAATCACAAACGTCCCATTCACTTCACCCGGCGTCGTAAAAATTTCACCGCCCGGCAGGTTGCCCCATTTTTCCGGCGAGATAATGCCGCTGGTTTTCAGCCATTTGTAATTGGAATTCAAATCCGCCGTCAGATCCGTGCCCGCCGCGGTTTTCGCGCGGACTTTCGATGCCTTGCGCACCATCGCAATCACCTTCGCGCTGAGCCGGTCGACTCTCTGGAAATCCGCCCGCATGCCTTCCAGCATGATCTGCCGGTTGATGTTCACCATGTGCGCGTGGCGAATCTTCCGCCGGTTGACCACGTCGGTCATCTGGATGCGCGACCGCAATTCGTTGGTCTGCACCTGCACCGCGAAAATCGAAACCTGGCTGCTTTCCAAATCGTCCAGAATCGGACGCGGTAAATCCGTCAGCGGACGCTCCGCCAATTCCTCCAGAACCCAGGCATGATAAGGCGCGCCCAGCTTCTCCAATTCGCGCACAATCGCCGCCGCAATCTCGATCGTAGCCTCGTCGGTGATCACGCACACCTGTTCGTCAGCCTGCACCCGCAGGCAAACATTCACCGCGTTGAAAGCCCCAGGTGCGTACTCGGGATCGAAAGAAACGTTGCGGGTGCCCCACCCTTGTCTCTCCGTTTTTTGGAGAGACAGAGCCTGCCCTGAGCCTGCCGAAGGGGTGGGGATTTTGGTTGGCTGTACAGGAATACTCATTACCCTACTTTTCGTATGGCAGCCGGCTCTTCGTCCAGTCCCGCCGCCGTCTCCTCAATGATGTAATCGACAACTTTCTTCAAATCCCCGGTCTCCTCGAACACGCGCAGCTGCCGGTCGGCCCCGCTGCCTTTTTCCAGAATCCGGTGGATGTAATTCAATTCCTCGCGCGAGTCGAGTTCATCGACCACATCGTCCACGAACTCCAGATACTCGTGAATCAAATCCCGCGCCGGCACTTCCGTCTGCTTGCCGAAATCGATCATCTTGCCGTCGAGCCCGTAGCGCGACGCCCGCCACTTGTTTTCCATGATCAGCGCGCGCCGGTACAGTCGGAACCCCTGATTCGCCGTGTAGAGTTTGTACAGCTTGGCCACGGTCGCCTGAATCAAAGCCGCCAGCGCGATCGTCTCATCGGCCCGCATGGGAATGTCGCACACTCGGAACTCGATCGTATTAAAAAATGGATGCGGCCGGATGTCCCACCAGATTTTCTTCGCGTTGTCGATGCAGTTGGTCTTGATCAGCAGCTTGATGAAATTCTCGTACTCGCCCCAGCTGGGAAAATAATCCGGAATATTGGTCCGCGGAAACTTGTCGAAAACCTTTCCGCGATATGACTTCAACCCGGTGTTCATCCCAAGCCAGAATGGCGAATTCGTAGACAGCGCCAGAATGTGCGGCAGAAAATAGCGCGCGTGATTCATCATGTGGATCGCGGTCTCGCGATCCTCAATCCCGATGTGCACGTGCAATCCAAAAATCAGATTGGCCCGCGCCACCAGCTGCAAATCTTCGACAATATTCTTGTAGCGCTGGTCGGGATGGATCTCCTGTGTGCGCCAGTCGGAAAACGGATGCGTCGCCGCCGACGCCAGCCGCAGCCCATTCTCCTTGGCCAGCCGCACCATGTTGCTGCGCAGCTTCTTGACCTCGGTCTTCGCGTCCTTGATGTTCTGGCAGACCGATGTCCCCACCTCCACCACCGACTGGTGCATCTCGGCCTTCACCCGCTCCTGAAGAATCATCCGCCCCTTCTCCAGGATTTCGGCCTGCACGTGCGACCGCAGATCCCGCGTCTCCGGGTCCACGGTCTGATATTCCTCTTCAATTCCGATGGTGAAAGTAGGCAGCATGTTTTATCTTTTGCGATTCCGCCCGAAAACTGTTGTCATTCCGAGCTCGTAAGCCGCGTCATTCCGAGTTTCTGAGCCGTGTCATTCCGAGCGAAGCCGAGGAACCTTCGTTTTGCCGGCAGCGCATAAGCACCGCAACTTCCTACCAGTATAACAATGCCGAAAGGTGGTTTCGGCTCAGCGGCTACCTCAGTCCCATTCCCGATTCTCTTTAACCCGCGCCCGCACAATCTTCTTCACCAGCGCGTCGGCCAACGGCTTGTCCGAAGTGAATTGAATCGTTCCCTTGGAAGTCCGGAAGCCCTTGAGTTCCTTCTCGAACTGGTCGAGCACTCCCGATCCAGTCGGAAACAAACTGCAATGGTTCTTGAACGCCGCATACCCAACTAGCATCCCGTTGAACTTGAACAT